>Ga0247734_1001221_pt1 | contig 19869 bp, 17 predicted proteins | sample UWRJL103311B2_FD_180933 | JGI IMG/M metagenome (GOLD analysis project Ga0247734, IMG submission 180933) | Plant litter microbial communities from Arlington Agricultural Research Station in Wisconsin, United States - UWRJ-L103-311B-2 | ecosystem: Environmental > Terrestrial > Plant litter >... | reverse complement strand
AAAAGTACCCGATCTGGAAGAAGTCTGGCTTCCGATCAACAGAACACGAGGCGACATTCAAGAGACGGGTATCTGTCGCGCACTAAGCAGATTGCCGCGGCTCAGGCGTGCTTTCTTGAAGCTCCGGTACTCGATAGGGCCCGGCGAAGAATTATGGAATGAAGAAAAAGACGGGGAACATCCATTGATGTTTACCTCCGAACCCCATAAAATTTCATTTGTTTATTTCCGCGAAGCGTTCAGTAATAGCACTATAGATCCTACCCTAGCGCTCTCTATCTTCAATTTGATATCATCTAGGTGTAGCTTGAGTTACCTAAGACTAGAACCGAGCCGGAAAATAACAACACCAAGTCCACCAGGAAATGGTCAGGTCCAGTTCCATGACCTAAAACTAGTTGAGCTGCGATTAAATCATGATGCTGACGTGAATGAGGTTGCATCAACACATGAAGGCATAACAGACTTGCAACTAGCTGCCTTTATATCACACCTCGCGTAAGTGTAGCTTGTATAGTAGAAAAGTGTCTGAATTCGTCTCTTCTTAAAGAGGTCCTATCTTAAATAATCTATGGTAATGTTTGTTTGAAAGGTACGTTGGACGTTGAGTCCTTACACTTTAGTGGGAAATTAAAGATTATTCAACTACTTGTAAAGGAGCAAATGTCAACATCGCTAAAGTAGATTGTTACGTCGCAACTGCTCTTAAATATGCTGCTACGGCATGTCAATTGGAAATGGTACAGATTTTAATCAATGCCAGGGCGGATAACCACCTTCCACTCAATAAGAAGTTTGCTAGAGCATTACAGATCGCGAAAGGTGGTCCGCCAAATCTTGATATAATAGATGTTCTTAAATGTTACCGGAGCGAGGCGATGGAGCAGTAGAACTCCCTGAGAATATTAAACATGGATTCGGACGATGATGACGAGAGCTCATGTTGTTACGGAGGGGAATCCGAAGATGGGTTTGAAAGTGGTGCTTATGGCCTAGATCTTGAATACCTTGTGGAATACTATAAGCAAGAGTACTGAGCCTTTGGCAGCTATTGAGACGATTTTATGTCTGAAAATTGATAATGTGTTACTGTCTGCAGTGATAGTGTGGCGCCAACTGATATCGCAGCACCACTTACGGCAATGGCTGTCTCAGGAATCGGACTGAATAGGTGATGGAATACAGCAACTCCTGAAAATCTATTTCAAATCCGCCTTTTTCTTATTCTAACTTACTTATCTACTTTAAGCTTTGACTTTATAGCTCAGATCTGCTTAACAGAGTAAGTCCTCCGATACAATTCATCGATCTCCTTTAAGTAGTATGTTCCGGGCATTAAGGAGGCTACGTCACCGGAAGGCTTGAAATTTCTCGACCCATATGCTTTCTCTCGGAGAGCACAGGCCTTTGGATAAGGTTAGCTCAACTTCCATGTGTAGAGTGCGGTTTTAAATCTCACCTTTTCGTACTCATCGGGTGTCGAGATGTGTCGCTGCTTCAGTCGATCCATCAAATTGATAGTTCGGACCATTGAGGTGAGATCACCAGTAACTCTCAAGCAAAAGAGGGTACTGGCAATCCCACTTCCATACTAAATCGACCATTCATATAAGCATACATTTCCGCAAGGTGGATAAACGAAAAGAACCTAAGTGACTTACACTAAACATGCCAATGGTTTTGCCTTCTGCGGCTGCAGCATCAATGTTGCTGATCAAGCTGATGAGAGAGCAGTAGAGACTGGCAGTGTACATGTTGCCGCATAGTGAAGGTGCGGAGATACACGGCTGCACTCGCTCCATAAATTGATCTTTAGTCATATTGACGAGAGCTTTCTCAAGTGCCTTGTCTTTCAAGGACTCGTGGTATCCCAGTTTGCGAAGCTCATCCGGAATACCCTCCCATATGGCATCATCGTTTGATATCAGACAATCATTGTACTTTAGGCGACCGTAGGACTTGCTGACAAGCTTGCAGTTTGGCGTATGAAAAGCCATGTAGTCAAACAGACCAAGAATATCGGTGGACAAGCGCTTGGGTCCATGACTATTGAGTTTCCTCTCGCTTGCCTCAATACGATGGTGCAAGTCTTTGTAGCATCCATCCAGCGCGCTAAGGTAACATACAATGGACTCGTGGCCATTGACAATGGGGTACTCAACTTTGAAGTCAGGTTTGTAGAAGTCGTAAGCGTGAGTCATGTAGACGCCTCTCAAATTCGGCTCTAGGGTTAACAGTGCATTGGGGCCGACAAGCATCGCGACGCAACCAGCACCCCCTGTTGGGCGTGAAGACTGTTCTTTGTAAATGGCTATATCTGATGCAACGACAATAGCATCTCGTCCATCCCATGAACGAGACTCGACCCAGTTCACGGCGTTGAACAAAGCCAAGGTGCCTCCATAGCAGGCATTGACTGTGTCAGCTCCTTCCAAACTGGTGTTTCCCGCTGGCTCAAAGAGCGTTGTGAGAACAGATTTAACAGACTTGGCCTTGTCAATGGGAGATTCCGTGCCAACTTCCAGACGGCCAATAGAGTTGGGATCAATGTTGAACTTGTGGAGCAGTGAAGAAACAGCGGTCAGGGCTAGAGAACATACGTCTGGATTGAATTAGCAAACCAAGAATGGCTATCAGTACAGAGGGTGATATATCCTCTTGACTGGTCTCATAATGAACCGTGGCTTACCTTCTCTGTCATCACAGTAGTTCATGTACTGGAGGCCCAATCCAATAGTGTACTTGCCAGCTGAGACACCCTGGTGCTTCTCAAATAGGGATTGATCCAGGCACTTTTCCCAGTCAGAAAACTGAGCTCAATTTCACACGTGTTTTGGATATGGAGGTTTACCTGTGCTGGGAAATAGATTTCCATGGCCTTGATGCCAACATTTTCCGGGTACGACATCGTTTGAGTGCTTACAACTCAAATATTTTGCAATTAATCATGAACAGAAGGCAGTGGACGACCAACTTTGAAATTTAGCAAATAAACACGGAGTTGGTAAGCCACAGATGTTCTGTACCCTCAGGCACCCATATTACCAACTATACTGTACACTATAGACTGTCACCAAGCTGACCTATTGGAGGTCAAGCCGTGTAGTATTCAGTTGGCGCTAACATGGTCCCCACTCACCTTTGCGGCTCGCATACAGTAGGGAACTGGCATGGTGTTGGTTGGCAAAGGAAGAAAAGTAATTTGCTCCTTCCTAAGGCAACTTTGCTTCACCGTTGTACTTTTGCATAGTCATCACGTTCAAAGGCTTCAGAATATTGGAAATAAAATGCTCCTAAATGGAACCGCGAATTTTGTTTCTTATTTGACGTTGTAGAAACAAAGAAAGGCTTTGCAACTGCATACCGTATTGGGGGTGGTCCTCCGCTAAGCAGCTGATGCCACCCAATCGGAATTGTAGTGAAGTTACATCCGCACGCTGCAGTGGTTTTTTCTTTCTTCTTCTTTCCAACAGGTATTCCGATGACCAAGTCGTTTGGTATATCCCCTTAGGGGCAGGCCAGAACGTTATGTTTGACTTAATTTATGACCAAGACTCTCTTTTAGTGTTTCCAGGAGTAAGAAGCAAGGAAAAGTTCATCTATTAATATCGTGCTTTATTTAACTTTATATCCTTTAGTTGGTATTTGACCTGTTAAAGTACAAATACCAACTAAAGGATATAAAGTGGCTTTTTTTATATCTTGGCGACTAAGGCTTCTTTTACTATAAGAAGTACAACGAGTACTTTCCTATGCTTCAAGCTTTGACGTTCACCGTAGCACCATGAACGGGTTTAGGCGCAATCCGAACGTTTAAAGCAGACCAAACAAGAGGAGGCATTGCCACAGGGGTTTTTTTTCTCTTCAAACACCCTTATTTATATTTTCTTTCGTGTTGGCACCGAGCTTCAAGAACTCCCATATAGATTGTCGAAAGTAACTCCCTTGACGGTAGAGCTTTTTGTTAATTAAGTATGGAATTTCTTCACTCTCTCACACATCTTTTGGAGAACTACGCAATGCTTCCATGACAAACACTGGGTAATTCTGTCACTAAGTCTGACAGAAGGGTAGCAGAATTATTATAGCATGTTTCTCTAACTCCGTGACTAGCCCAAACTATTTGACTAAGAAAATAATGGTATATGACACAGTTCCTAAATCCCATTGCCTTTGTCCCCAATTAAAATCACCACCACCGAACTCCGACGTTTGTTTGACAAAAGAAAGTCCTATCCCGATTTTACATCCGGGAAGGGGAGATAAGTAGTTTGCGGAGGAGCTGGAGGAGACATTTCACCCTGCTCATCTCTTGTTTTACGCCCCAGTCGCTCACACCATTCTTCTGCACTAACAATCGTCCCATCCAAGACACCTGAGACTTGCGCCATCATATCCAATCCTTCTTTCGCAAGAACCATCACACGGTTTGCGCCATCGGTAGCTTCTTTATCATCGCCTGTCCCACTGCTGGGAGAGTTCGCTGCAGCTAGCTTAAATCTTTGTGGCAAGCTGGTTAAGTGTTTTCGGACAAGTACTCTGGCATTTTCAGGAAGTGCTCCGCCAGCGTATTTTGAAACAATATCCACAACTTGTTTTAGTGTCTTCAAGACATCCGCTTTTAGTTCGGCGACTTTTGCATTGAGAGCTCTTCTTTCGGCGTCGCTCCTTACTACTAATTGCTGGCCCTTCTCATCTGTCCATCTGCCTTCTGTAATTGCTGGTCCTTGGTCATATTGCTCCAATACTGACTTTAGAGCGAGGAGGACTTTTCCAATGTGCTCATTTGCCCAACGTAACCACCCCAGGCAATATTTCAAACTTCGCAAGCTCTCTTCGCTCATTGCAACACTAAGTCCTGAGGTCGAAAGCACAAGACGCGATTGCCATGAGCTGTTCGGAGATGCCTGTTCATCTCGTGTTGTGACTAGTGCTTGTTGGGTCGCCTCATAAGATGGACTTCTATAATCATCGTATGCTGGCAAGCTTTCCGTTGTTGATGCCTGGCTCGGCCGCCTTTGCCGATGCTGCAATTCAGTATGAACCGAGTAATGGTCATGAGGAATAGTTCGATCCGTTTCACCGTCATCCATACCCACCTTGCGTCGTTTGTATGACACCGAGGTCGCTTCCGCATCCGAAGGTTGGTGATGACTTGGCCTCCGGCCTCCTAAGAACCATCGTACTCCTCCCTCTACACCTGTTAGACGTCCAACTGTTCCAACTGTGTTGACAACCGGAGTGAAGCTTTTTTCGACGTACTCCGCGCTTGACTTGAACCGAGGACTGTAGTTTTTTGATGCTGAATATGCTGAGATAGAACCGCCGATTGCGGTTCCTATTAATGGATGTGATGTAGTAAGAAGAGAAAGTAATGGCTCAGGATGTTGACCTCCTTGCTGGAATGCGCTAGGTGACAATGCCGGGAGCGAAGTGTTCTGCCGTGGCGGGGAATGTACGAAATCTAATAAGAATTAGCAACGACTTTGCAAGTGGTATGCAATCCCATCCTACCTGATCTTAAATCGCCGAGCGCTTCCGCCGCAAGTCGTACATCAGGATCGTCTATAAAAACATTTCCGCTGCGTCTCCCATTGTCTGGGGCATCAAGATCCATTTGAGTTGGCGACTTGATTTGCGGTGGAGTTTTGTTCTTCGGCGACAATTTCGAGGGCCCAGGTTGATAATAAGCCGTCAAGGGATTGGAAGATGGCCATGCATAGGTTTGTTCAGCTACCGGCTCTGTTCTATATCGTGGCTCTGCCAGAACGGCAGGCAGAGGAGGAAGGGTACGTTCATGATGGCTTGGTGGAAGGTCTGTGATGGGCACCTTGGGGAAGCTGAGGGATTGTGGATCGTGAGATTGTGAGTAGGACGGTGGATGCTCCGGTAACATGTGATTCTGTTCCATTGCGCTTCGTCGCTGACGAGCGCTTGTCTGCACTCGAGAGGTTGAAGGAAATCGATATTATGGGTGGGGGAAAGATTATAGAGTCGAAGATATGGGATGTGAAAATTCGAGGAAGGAGGTTGTTGGCCCTACGGAGTGCGCGACGTGGTTGCGTCTATTCGTCGGGAACAACTTTAACATTTGGCTTGTGAAGCCATGCAACTCGGCAGTGGGATAGTGAGGGCTGGACGAATGATATGCGGCTGGAGTGGCGAGAGGTGGTAAGGTGTGGTGGATGTAGTTGGGGGATCTGGAGGATTGATCTCTTGATTCTGATTAGGCTTCCCAACGGTGTGGTGGTTGGATCCTAGTCTTCACATGGCCATGACTGGCTTAATACTGTACAGTAGATGAGGAGAAACGATGAGATGATGATGATGGCTGGTGGTTGTGGATCAACACAACACACGTTGATCACATGCAACGGAAGAAAACCCCGTATCACGTGTATGATATCCAACATAGGACATTTACTATTCCTCACCTATATACCGTAAAATACGGCATAAGCTAATAGAGTGGTAAGATTATGCTATAGGTATCTGCTTTTATTGAATATAACAGATATTAATATCTCCAGTGCGCATTGTCTTATTTCATGCCTCAGGGTTGCTGCGACGGGTTTCCTAAAAGATATTCATCGTACAAAAGCACAAAGCATCCATCTGATACTGGCTGAGGCCCTAAGCTTCCAAGATCACCGCACAGAGCATCAATCTCTCATCCAATACAGTAAAGAAACATGAGATTAATAATTATTATGATAACAAATTTGGCACTTGCAATAAAGAACTGAGTCCGATATCCTTCCAGCCGGCAATCTGTGGGCCTTTTGAAAAAATCCATTGCAAAAAGAAACTCCCTAGAAGACTTTCACAGCAGGTTGCAGGCTCTTTGCAAGTATAATTGCCTCCGTTCACGACAGTATAACGAGAAGAGGGCTTTCTGATCCATCCTTCATCCTTCATCAATCATCCACAGGTATTGAATGCCCCTTCTCGAAATGAAATGTATGGTCCCTCTGACGCCGCCCAAGCCATCTGTTGCAAAAGCAAGGCTCGGCCAGCTCTTATGGTACCTCTATAGTTGGTCTTCGCACCAGAAAATCGCTAACATCATCAATGGGAAACAAAGTAGGCGCTGACAGAATGCCAGGCCGATCGTGCTTATATGTTGAGTTGCACTGTCTAGAAGGCGCGTGAAGAGAAAGGAAGAAGTTTTGCCGGGGAGAATTTCCTGATATACAACATTTGGCGCTAGAGCCGCTACTTAGTCAGCATAGCCTTGGCGTTCTGGTGGGTTGCTACTTGCTATCCGGACTAGACTAGAACTAGAACGAATACAACGTAGCCTTAGCGCCAAGCAGTCGCCCACCCACCCACTGATGGGATAGGCCACCCTCCTCGATGTTGAAGTTGAGTTAAGCTTCCAAAATCCAGAGATACTGTACGTGTGGGGTTCACCAACTACAACACGCTGCGCATCTACGACTGAACGAATGTTAGGAGAAGCCTAGCTCACAAACCGTAGCCAACTCGGCTTCTCTTTTCTCTTGTTAAACCGCAATTATGGCTTCCGCAGTGTTCTTCCTCGATCTGAAGGGAAAGGTAAGCCCCCCTTAGGCTCCCGGGTCTGGTATATGCTAATACTCCATGTAGCCCCTTCTGTCGCGCAACTATAGAGGAGATATTCCTATGTCAGCGGTCGAGAAATTCCCTATCCTGTTGAATGAGGCAGAGGAAGACAGCTCCGCAGTCCCACCATGTTTCTCAGATGAGGGAATCAATGTATGCAGCTTGCCAGTTCAGAATGAACCAATCTGACACTTTCAGTACCTCTATATTAGACACAATAATCTCTACCTACTTGCACTCACCAAACGAAATACAAATGCCGCCGAGATCCTCCTCTTCCTCCACCGAATCGTTGAGGTCTTCACCGAATACTTCAAAGAACTCGAGGAAGAGTCCATACGAGATAACTTTGTTATTATATACGAACTTCTTGACGAAATGATGGACTTTGGCTATCCCCAAACCACCGAATCCAAGATCTTACAAGAATACATAACACAAGAGTCGCACAAACTAGAAGTCCAAGCACGTCCACCCATAGCAGTTACAAATGCCGTATCCTGGCGGTCAGAAGGCATCAGATATCGGAAGAACGAGGTTTTCCTCGATGTCGTAGAGTCTGTGAACCTTCTGGTCGCATCCAATGGCAACGTTATACGCTCGGAAATTCTTGGTGCCATCAAGATGAAGTGTTATCTTTCGGGAATGCCTGAATTACGGTTAGGTCTCAATGATAAAGTAATGTTTGAAACAACCGGACGGGCTACAAGGGGAAAGGCTATTGAAATGGAGGATGTCAAGTTCCATCAGTGTGTACGGCTTGCCCGGTTTGAGAATGATCGGACCATTTCATTTATTCCGCCAGATGGAGAATTTGAATTGATGTCCTATCGTCTAAATACTCAGGTCAAACCTTTGATCTGGGTTGAGTGTATCGTTGAGTCACATTCAGGAAGCAGGATCGAGTATATGCTGAAAGCTAAGGCGCAATTCAAGCGACGAAGCACAGCCAATAACGTCGAAATTATCGTCCCTGTTCCCGAAGATGCAGACTCCCCTCGCTTCCGCACAAACATTGGAAGCGTGCATTATGCTCCTGAGAAGAGCGCCATTGTATGGAAGATCAAGCAGTTTGGCGGCAGTAAGGAGTTCCTGATGCGCGCAGAACTTGGCCTTCCTAGTGTAAAGGGTGACGACGAGCATGGTGGTGGGATGACTGGTGGATTTGGAGGAAGTATGGGAGGAGTCGGTGGTAAAGGTGCCAAAAGACCCATCAGTGTGAAATTCGAGATACCATATTTCACTACAAGTGGTATTCAAGTACGGTACCTCAAAATCATCGAGCCTAAGGTATGCTACCTCATCTTTATACATTTTTAAGCTAACCATTGCAGCTACAATACCCCTCACTTCCTTGGGTTCGATATATTACACAATCAGGAGACATCGCCGTGCGACTCCCAGACGTCAGCTAAGCAAGCTAAAAGTATATACTCGGACTAAGCGACAGCGAGCATCTTTCGGGAGTAAGGCGGCGTGAAGGAGTAATGCTTGACTAAACATGGAACTACGAAAGGAAGCTCATGCATTTACGGCGCGTATGTACAGAAAGGAAGTAGATAAATTAGCGCTGTCATGCATCAAAACCCTTAAAGAATTGCCATACAACTACCATATTTAGCTTTTCGAGCCTTCGCTGTGTTTGAGTTTGAAAATGAAAATTGCTGAAAGAAGATACTGCCACTGTAACACCCCTTCCCGCTTTCAAAATTGAAAAGCTACAATAGCCAATGTGTCAACTTCCTAAACCGACGGCACTTCATACCCAACCAGCACTAAAGACTAGCGCGCACGCGTCAACCTAGCCGCGTCAACCTCAGCTACCGATTGCATATAATTCACAAACTCGAAAATACTATCACAAACACAGGGGCGGCTCATTGGGTTGAGTTCAGGTCAAACTGTGTTTGCGGGATATGAAGACGGGGCGACGACATCTAACGAATCGGCCGGCGGAAAAAAAACCCTTCCTACAACTGGGGTTCCTAGACCAATCCTACGGGGTTGGTATAGGTTTTGCTTAAAGAAAAAAATTGGCCTTTTTTTTTGTTGGTTCTTCTAGTTTAATTGGAAGTAAGCTCTCGTAGATAGTGAATTTTCATGCTTGTTTCCGTTGTCGCCATTGTTCAATAGTATTCTTTTTTTCCCTTTCTCGGAGAGTTTAACGAACGGATAAGTAGAAGGAACGTCAGAATTGTGAAATTGTAGACATCTAAATATGAGACAGGAATATTGTCAGTGTAAATCTTTTTATAACATCTCTAGATGATATTCTATTCATGATTTAGGCTTGGCCAGCCGTGGGTATTGCCGTCGCCCTACATTTACAACCAAAAAAGAGTATTACAAGAAATCGTCGTCTATCTCCCCTTTGAACAATTTCTGTAGGTTTTCACTCCGATCCTTTATCTGCTTGCTAAGTCGTTCCGAACGCCTCTGCTCCTTAAGCCTCTGCTCACTTTGCTTTTTGCTTTTGATTCTCTTCAATTCCTTACTCCCCATATAGTCTTTTATCGATAGACTCTCGGTAGGCAATATGCCCTTATTTTCTCGTTGTTGAATCGCCCTATCGTGCCCATCCAACCTCATTGCGTCCTCTATCTCTAATCGGAGCTTGCCCACAGAAAATCGGCCTATGCTGCCAATCTTCTCTTCCATAGGCGTGTCTCTTTGGTTCTTAGATTCTTCAACCAAAGCTAGCTTGGCCTGTTCTGTTTCATTGGCTCGGGCTTCTAGCACTGCCTTAGTGAGACTCACTTCTCGAATTTTGGCAGCAAATTTGGTGCGTTCTATGCGTGCTTTGTATGCTTCTTTGCCAGTGACATTAGGTAGAATTGTGGTTACGTTTCCAAGGGGACCAGTTGGGACACGGCGCGTAAAGAGACGATAGGTGGGTAAGATTTTGCGCATGCCGTTACCATGTTTCTCCATCAGGTCTTGCGCTGGCATTTCCGGGGCAGATGAAGTCTCTGAAGCTGTTGATATTTTGCCGCCGTACTTTATACGGAGCTCTTGTCCTGCTCTTTCACCAGAACGTTCTCTTTCTGTTGCGATCGGTTTGTATTCCTTAAAGTAGGATACATCGTGTGGAGACAAGCGCTGTTTCCGATTCTTCTTGTAGGTATTAGGATGTCCTGATTCAACTGCAGGTTTCTGAAAACCCTGAAAGTTGTCTCCCTTCTCAATTGTTTCCGAGCGCAGTTCCCAAAGCAACTGATTCAATGCTAGATCATCGTCAGTTTCGTCTATATCTTTGTCTTGATTCAGTTCGTCTGATTTTCGGCTTCTTAGCTCTCCATTGTCAAATTGACTTGAATACTTTCGAGGCTTTTGAATAGCATCGTCAACTTTTAGTAATAACTGGCCCTCTTTCTCACAAAAACCACCATCCTCGTGTTGCGTAAGGTCTTCATCTTGATCCATCACGGTAGCCCTATTTATAGGTATTAACCTCGCCTCATTCTTTGCAGAAGAGGGCTTTTCTTTCCTTTCTAGGTCTTCATTTTCATCGAAATAAGTATTATTGTGTGCTCTGAGGGACCTCATCAAATCATCAAGTCTGGCAACATCTTCATCTACGTCCACATCTTCGTTTTGATCTACAATGAGGTATTCTGCTTTTGTTACTAGTCGTTTCCATTCATTTTGGGGACCAAAATTGCCGTTTTGGCATTGGGTGAAGCCTTCGTCGTTTACTACTGGCTGTCCCCATTCCACACGCGGGACAACCTCTTTATCATTCATTACTTTTTCATCTTGCTCCATGTCTTCAACTTCCTCCGTCAAAACCGATTTTTCCATCCCATCGTTAATTTTCAATATTGAGGATTGTGGTTGCAGAGGGGGTTCTTCAATCATATCTTCAATCCCTGTGTCCTCTAACCTGTTTCCTAGCTTGAGATCGAGTGACATAGCCCAGAAGTATTTCGTCTTGCCATCAAAGTGTGGTTTAAGGAGAAAATTTGTCCCATACGGCATTGCTTTGATAAGTACATTAGGCCATAAGTGTGGAATGTTTTCGAAAGCTGTCCAGAACTTCGTCTCTTCTCCTCTCCACGGCTCAGTCAATATAACACACCACTTGACAATCCAATTGGATTTGAGGTAAGCATATGCCAGATGAATGTTCGAGCTTAGCGTATCGGTGTCAGCATCCATATAGACATTGATCTGAACCTCCCCCGGCTCAGATCCTTCAACGTATTCCGTTACAATGTCCTTCAGCTTTATACCCTTAGTTTTCATCTTCACGAGTGAATATGGCCGAAGCGGTGCATATCCAAAGGATGGCAGCTCATATCCCGGCTTTAGCATGCTGTATTTCCGAGACAAAAATATACCATCTCTTAGTTGATGCTTTTCTATTATATTCTCGAGCATATGGTGGCCGAGATTTCTATCTCCGCGCTGCCCACCCAATTCCGTCCTCGTCTCCCACAGATCCATCATTATATGGCATTTGCAATTCACTTTGTGATCGGGCATCTCTGTATATTCGGGGTTGGGAGGGACCGGGCTGGAAACGTTGCCTCCCTGGGTAGGTAGATTGGCAGTGGCCAACCCGAAACGTCGACATTGCTGTTTCCATGGAGTGGCACAAGCTACATAACTTCCAAGACGTCTATACATCGGTAAGTAGTTTATGGGTGGGCGTAAGGCGACATTGATGAAAAGGATCAAAATAAAGTGATGTTGGTGGACTTGAAGTCACTAAACCGCATCAGATTTAGTGTCTCGGGAGTGCCCGCCGCTAAAGCCTTCTCCTGGAATATGCCAAGATTGGGAGTTATAGCCGGCAGACATGCAGCAAACTTCTGGATTTCCATTCTAGCCGATGGGAGTAGTTTGAACACTCGTCTATTGTTACTAGTTTGGCTCTACCTCAAATGTTCACATAAGAATTGCTTGTTATAGAAAATCTGAAAATATGTTTTATAAAGTGTAAGTATTTACAGTAGAGTACCAATAGTTAGTGAATAACGTGTATGCTAGTCAACATAATTTGCTAGAAGATCTAGTACTTTGGTCATGACTGCAGAATTTTGAGCATTTAACTAAACACCAGCACATTGGGTGTTTCTCCTCTGTCCATAATATGTAGAATTAACCTATCACCACCAGAACAAACAAAAAGGTGCACTGGTAATCAGATTTGTGAATGGAAGTAAGCCGCAACATTTTTAGAGTAAATTGTATTGAGTAAGACAATTATTTCTTATCTAAAGTTGGGAAGCAGTAAAACACCTCGAATTCTATACGTACCTAAACTAACAGCCTGAACAACCTAGTTGGACAGGAATCCGACCGATAAATGGTTTCCCCCAATGACAATTTTATGTTGACCCAGAGTCCCTTGATTTAATAACTTTAAGTTTACCCCGTTACTATCGAAATCATGATTCTTCTGAAACCGAATTTGACCATGATCATCTCGTTCTTTAGTTCTAAATTCAAATAGATTATGGAATTATGAACATTCTCGGCGTCTGGTCCTAACCTCCCACCGCACCAACAAGACCTAAACTTTGATATATAGGCATCACCACGTTACATATTCTAATAACGATACTAAAAATTGGTACCACATCTCTCACATAGTTCTCCCTAACCCTCTCTGTTGAGGCATCCCTGGCGGCTTTGTTTTCTAATCTTGTCATTCCTTCCACCCCCTTGTTCGTCAAGGCCACAAGTTACTTCCTTATTCCAATCATCCCCGTTACTGTCTAACATGATATACTGAAGTCGTATAACGACCAGAACCATTTTATGATTCTTAAACTACAGTTTCCAATAATGAACACATCAGCTACGATAGATAGTGGTGGTGATATGAGTTTGCCTATGCCTCATACTTTAAACTATTGTGAGTCTTGGATGGAGGGTGAGGGTAGGGAGACGATAGTATGAAGCTGTAATGGCGGAGTTGGTTAGGAAGGCCAAAGTTGCTATTCCAAGGAATTTGAAGTCTTGAAAGAAGGAATTCGAATTGACATTCCCGGAATCTAAATAGCTTGAACTGCTGGGAGCGATATAATCTGTTGGGAGAACTGAGATTATTACGAGTGTGATATCCAAGAATATGCCGTAAAGGATAATCTCTGGTCATTGTCTGTCCTCCAACCCCTTGCTTGATGTAGAAGTTTAAGCGAGTCTCATACCCGATCTTAAATCTTTATCTTCATACATTCACTCGAATTGGATCTCTCAGATGGTAAAGTAATGAAGGGCTAAGTAGTCGCATTTAGTGTCTAAAGATAAGAGAGCGGCTGTTCAGAATGATTTTAGCTGCAGTGTTTGCTAGTAGCCACCGGAACTTGGAAGTCACAAGAATTGAAACGGGTTGTTGCATGTGCAGATTTGTATAGTAAAACAAAAGCAATACCTACCTTAACCATCAATTATACCACCATCCTTATAAGTCTGTGTAACGTGATAGATATGACCGATAAACAAAGCGATAGCACCTTACGTTCGCGTAGTGTCTCATTTTATTTTTACCCCACGGTCATTCACTTTATATTCACTTCGCCACGACCCGCTTCCTGACTTCTCGCGTAACTCTCTATATAACAACACCTTGCGTAGCACGCCTCAACCACAAGGTCTCTTTTTATTAGCTCTGCATTGAGGACACCTCCAAGCAACATGAGACCCATCATGAAGAACGAATCTAAAAGCGACGAGCCTATGCTACCAAGCACTCCAACTTTCGACACAGTCGAGCACATCCACCCAAGCAGCAAGAAGAGCGACAAGAACGAAAAATGCGTCATGTTCTCCGACGAAGTGGATTTGAATCAACACTTAATATGGAGAGCACAGCCGAGCGATCTAATTCTGGAAAGAAGCGTAAGAATTTCGATATTGATGATGAGGTGATCATTACGCATGATACCGTTGGCGAGAATGGAAGAAAGAGAAAAAAAGACAAAAAGAAGAAGAAGAAGCAGCACAGAGAGAGTCATATGGATCGAACGGATGATGAAGTCTTTGGAGGCTTCGCTGAACGAGTGGCAAATGCATACAAAAATCCTTTTGTTGAGACTGGGTGTCAAGTCGATAATGAAAAAGCTGGACGTGGTCAACTCAGCTATAACTTAGAGGACAAAGTGCAGGAAAGTCAAAATTTGCAGCAAGATAAGGCTGTGGCCACTATGAACAATACAGAGAAGCACACTGATAGAAAGTTTAAGGAGGATAAGAAGCACGTATCATCAGGGGGGATTAAGAATGAGGAAATAGTTGAGCAGAAGCAGGCCAGCAAAGATAACCGTGCTCCCATTATCCGCAAGGAAACACCTATCCCCGTACCAAAACTACTTCCAACAAGCTTAGCGCTCAAGCCGGAGAGCAAAAAGAAAAGCAGTTTTACAGAAGCATTCGCAGCGGCAAAACAAAGAATCGCTTCTCCAGGACCTCTATACGTGGCCACGGAAGGGTATGCACCAAAGGTTGAAAATAGCAGAGAGAGTCCGAAGTCAGCGATGCTGAAGTACAAGCTGAACAGGCAGATCGCAGAAAGAGAGGATTCACTTGCCAACCAGGACGCTGCCCAAGGCTCGAATATTTCTACTTGGACACCTCCCGTAACCCGCAAAGTAACCCCAATTCCACCACCAAAGCTTCTTTACCCATCAAAAAATATTATTTTACCAGCAAATTTGAACAAGAAATCACCAAATCCTGCCATCTTACCTGGTGCGACTCTTTCCACTTCCGAGAACAAGCCGACAGCTGTCTCCATTCTACCACCTCAAACTGCTACTACAACCACCAAAGCAAAAGCAAGCATTGAGAACAACGGTTCACCACATATTGCAGTTACAGTCGACTCCGAATCCGTAAGATTATAGACCTTCCCCTTCTACTGTCTCTATGATATATAGTCTCAGCGAATAGAGATAATCTAACAGATCCATTGCAGAAACTAGCTCACCAATTCAAATCCGCAGAATGGGAAACCAGTAGCGGCACCATCCGCGGGAGAACCAGCGCCGACGCCTTACAACGCTCTGAAAACATTGCTTTCGTACATCTCCCTTCCCATTCTCCTCTCTTCTCCAACACTTCTTTTATTTCTTGTAATACATTCCTAACAGAGTTGCAGTCAGCCCAATACATCATCCCCCACGCCAACGGTATCTCACTCGGCACCGCCAGATTCCAAGTCATCCACCTTGATCCTGGAAAGAGATATAACCTCGCTGCTGGCTATGGCGACGGCGTTGGTGATGGCTATGGCCCGAGAGAGATGATCTGTAGTGTCGCCAATGGCAGAATCGAGGTTCGAATCGAGGAAATGAGGTTTTCGATTGGTGAGCATGGGATGTGGAGAGTGAGGGGTTGTGAGGGATGTGTGATGCAAAACAAGGGTAGTGAGGAGGCAGCTGTACATATCACTGCTTTTGGTGATTCTTGACTTAACGTGCCAGATGGTGGGTGAGTGGTAATTGCTTGAGTTATCGGAGTCGAGAACTGGATTGCCAGTTCAAGGCTGTGGCTGTGACTGCTCGTTGATACTAAAGAGGCTTCCCCTGCTCGGTGTATAACTTGACAGTCCTCACATATCTGTGGTGGCGGTATTTCCTATGTACTGTAAATTATAAATACACGAATAGCAGAATCACGGTAGATGTGGATTCGATAAACATGCTGCTCAGAAACAAATTCATAGTAACGTTTTCTAGAAATGTGGAACAGTGGAAGATTATTGCTAAGGAATCACCTGAGCTTCCTCATAGAGTTCTTCATGTGCCTAGCCTACACCTCGGTTGTAATTGATTGGTATTTAGTAAAGTAACTATGTAAGCTTCAACAAGCCCGCTAAACGACTGTGCTTCATAATACCCTTCTGTCTCCTAGCGCTGAGAGACCCATCAGGACCTAAGAAAGCAATTACAAGGAAAGCCACGCGAAAATGCAGAAACCGCGACTAAAGACTATCGGAACATTGTTGGCACCTTCTATCATGGCCAACTATCTTGCGTTGCCATTCATATCTTCATCTCCGTCATCATCGGCAAGCTCCTCTGGGTGCGCAAGCATCGAGGCCACATTCCTCATTTCATAATGCTTCTTCCGCATCTCCTCAAACTTCTTGTGCTTCTCTATCTCCTCCTGGCTTAACCCCACATGCTCTTCTCCCGTTACATGCACCCGCTTTCCATTCTCGTCAAACTCGCGTTCTGGAACTGCCTCTTCTGGCTCTCCAAGACTTAAACCTGGGATCTCTTCTTCCCTCGACTTCGAGTTCTTACCCGGTGAGTGACCATGTCGAGCTCTCTCCATTTCGAGTTCATCAACCATCAAATCATCCGCATCAAGCGTATGCAATTCCTCCTCGTCCTCTGCGGGATCATAGTGTTTGGCATACGGAGTCTTGGGTTCATCAATCTTCATGGTTGAGTTCTTCTCTTGTTCTGTCAAGTATAAATTTGCTTCATCCCACTTCAAGCGCATGTTCTGCTCATCGCCATCATGCAGACTAGAGTGGGAAGATTGACGACGTGATCCCGAGGGGCGAGCTGCGGAGGAAGACCGGCGATGACCGGCATTCTGGAGGGTGTTTTGTATGGTGATGTCTTTGTCGGAGAGCTCGCTGATGAGGTCTGGGCGACTCTGGGGGACATTTACAGGCGGTGGAGGAGGAGACGTGGTAATAGGTTGCTGTTGCGGTGGAGAGCGGTGGAAAGAGTTCTTGAGAATACCTGCTTCTTGTTGGTGAGAGCCGAGGGAGGGGTAGTGGGGTCGTATCTTACCTTTAGGTCGTTGCGTAGATGGAGAGGGAGGGCTATGGAGCTTGGTAGGAACTTCGACGGAAGCCATGTTGCTGCTCATCCAAATTGGATAGCCGGGAAGTGGTTGTTTGGGAAGCTCTGGTGAGGTCGTGCCTAGCTAGCTTGACGACCGACTTGACTGCAAGCTAGACGTCAGAGTCGCGTGTTTGTGATTGTGTAGCGAAAAGCAAGAGATTATGAGAGGGAGGTGCGAAATGAGTGCGAAATGAGTAGGTAAATGAGCCGGAAGGGCGGGTTTTGTAGAGGAGGTGTGTCTGTTTAGAAAGAACTGTTGATGGCGCGTGCGATGTGCAGTTGATGGGGATGGGATGGATGTCTTGCCTTGGACTGGACTGGGGGGCTGATGGGTGATGGAGGGTGGATGACTGACTGGCTGGTTCACGTGCAAGCGTAGTGGGGGGAAAGAGAAATGTCACGGTGGCGGGGTACAGTATATATATATAATCTACTTACTGTAGTACCGGATAAATCCTGGTGATCTGGTAAATAGAGTAACAAATAGATAAGCACAGCCAGGCTCAGAAGCCTCAAGTACTTCACTCCACTACTAAGGTCGAAGTACAGTACACCCACTTAAGTACTGCAGGAGTGAAGCTATTCGCAAGTCGTGGTCAACCCCATTACGTCGGGCTACCGAAGTTTTAAAGGCAAGTACCTCAGTATCCATCTTCCCCCGCATTTTCTTTATGCAGTACATATTCGTCGTCATCCTGCAGCATGCGATAGCGCTTGTCTTCTCCTCTTCAATCATCACGATTGCCCGTCCAACCAGCCCCCCCAATCATCATCTCACCTCGGTCGAATCGGGTGTAGTTGTTACCATGACCGAATACCTCCACCGACGTGTCGTGATCTCGCTCTAAGTACAGTACATTGAAGGGAAGGGGAAGGGAAGAGATCGAACCATATCTTCATACCACCACCCGATGACGATGACGATTTCAAATTCCAGTCCAGCCTCCATCTACCTCATGTTGGTGATGCATGCATGCATGCACTCACGCACATCGATGCTTTCGATGCTCGTGTCAACAGGAGAGACAATCAGTGTTGGGATAAGCTGCGTATGCTGGAGAGATTATGGAATTTACATCCGTCAAGTGCTGAGGTTGAATCTGTGGTATTCTTATACAATATGCTATGCTTTTCCACGCTATAGTATGCTCCGCTTCTCTAGTCTATCATCTCTATATCTTTTACCTCTCCAGATAGGCTGGCCAGGTCGGTTGGTGGTATCACTCAAAACCCCCAATTAGTTCCCCAGTCTAGACCAATTGGCATATTACCCAAACTTAGACGCCTCAAAGGCTGCACCTTTTCAAAGCTGATTTCCATAGCATCCTCAAATCGATTCGACTCCTGATGTAGTTCACCAGCACTGGTATGCGATCTTTGAACGGTGTGAATCGCTAGCGGCTTTCTCAGCGCTGGTGGCTGGACGAGAGACTCTCTCTTCAGCATAATGGCTTCTGCTGGTAGAGGTGGTACCGGGTCGTTCAAGTTCTTTGCGCGCACTGGGATTGGCTTTTGAGTCCTCTCTAGTTGAGCTCCAGCAAACGCAGTCCTGGCGAGTTGCCGCTGGCTTCGACTTCGGGCAATTGACGTTTCGATCTTTCGAAGATGGTCTTCCAGCTCTCTTTCATGATACGAGTTCAGATTATTTCGTGGCATCCTCCTTGAGGATCCAACTATATTCCTCCTCATTCTGTGCGGTGGAGATCCTGGAATAGGAGGGAGTTCTTTCCTTTGATCTTCACGACGTGCTGGTCGTTCCATGTTAGAAAATCGACGCTGAATATTGTTATTATCTGCTACTGGAAGGAGTTGTGATATCGATGCGGTTCTGGAATGATTCCATTCATGCGGTGGAGGGATTATTGGCGGAGTGTATCTCAAACTTGGACGTATTGCGATTCCTGGGCGATCAGCTGATCTCATCGTTGACAATGGTGACCTCCTCGAGATATTACTTATACTACTATTAGGGGTAACTGATCGCTGGAGATATGGCCGCTGTGAGGGTGTTCTTCTAGGATTCGATTCGCGATCGGAATTACTAGCATATCCCGACACGGTGGAACTTCTTGCATAACCCGATGAACTTCTTGCGTAGGCAGAAGAGCTCCGCCGAGATCCATAGGAGCTCTCAGATATAGACATTGAAATGGCAGAATCGGAATGCTTCATAGCTAACTTCTTCTCTGTAGTTTGGTGAGTCCACTCCTCGCCCCAGCCACGAGATTTTGTTCTTGTTGGTAAACTGGGAAGTAACGGAGTCAAGCGTCGTTCTGGCCATTCGCCTGACACCGCCGTTGATTTCGGTGTTTCAGGCTTGAGTGACTCCTTGAGTTCATTGGGCTTCTCCGTCATAGCACCACGCTCATCATGGTATAGAGATGTCTGCGATACACTCCGCTGATAAGCCTCGATATCGTCAACAATAGCGTTTTCTCTTCGCTTGATTCGGCGATGGATGAACTGGGGCGCC
>Ga0247734_1001220_pt1 | contig 19875 bp, 20 predicted proteins | sample UWRJL103311B2_FD_180933 | JGI IMG/M metagenome (GOLD analysis project Ga0247734, IMG submission 180933) | Plant litter microbial communities from Arlington Agricultural Research Station in Wisconsin, United States - UWRJ-L103-311B-2 | ecosystem: Environmental > Terrestrial > Plant litter >... | reverse complement strand
CCTCCACGTCGACGTTCACGACTCCTCCGTCGCATCAGCTCATCTCTTCCTTGCTGTGGCCATAACCAACTTGATGCCAGCGTTACCACGATTCCGACTTGTTATGGCCCTGGCTACAACGACTGACTATCTGTCTATCACTCTTGACTACCCCTCGACTACCATTGACTACTTACTACCTGACGACTAACAACAGAATGTCTCCAGTCTCCGGTCTCCAGTCGTCTGGTCTCCATATACTCCGTCCTTCGATCCACCTCGCATCACCTCACTCACCACTGCCCACTCCCATCTGTTAGGAGGTGGACAGGACGGCGCTACTATTGAAAAGCATACCCACCGCAGGATCCTCTCCTACTTCGCCCCTGCATCCACAAGTCAACGCACTGCTGCGCGACTACTGTAATGCAAATGTAAACACAGATGCAAATGCAAATGCAAGTGCAAAGGCAAAAGGCATGTGTGGGGGGAGGGAGTAAGACGACGTTCCAGCTCCTCTTCCAGCTTGCATGCATTTGATGATGGCACGAAGAAACCACTTTCTCCCCAGGACTGGACTGCATTGGACTGGATCTACAAAAAAAAAGATCATCAAGAAGTCAAGGAATCAAGGTACCACGTGTCTTTTTCTTCTACTTCTCTTCTCCCAGACTTGTATCAGTTCCGTATCAGTTCCGGATCAACTGTCGCCTCGACACCTGTCTGTACTGGATACGCTACCCCGTCCATCCATACGATGCATACTATCAATACCATCCATACCACAGATAGATGGATATTCGAGATTTCTGTCGAGCCGCTTTTTCATTTGTCCTCCCACTGCAGGATTCGGTTCACGCACTGCCCCGAATGGACCATTTCCCACTCCACACCCCGTATTCAGTCGCGTCGCTTAGGTCGCGGTAGCGACGCGTCAATCTGGCGTAGAGTGCGTGCTTCTTGCGGACGATGGTTCTTGGCTAGCTCGTCAATGCAATAAAGCCTCCCGTTTGGGTGTTTTGGGCGTTTGGTACGACGGGACAGATGTCTTACGGCTTGAGCAGCTGCAAGGAGTATATACATTAGTACCGAGTTAATATTGCGGAGGTCAGAGTACAGAGTACAGACCTCTGCGAACTGCAAACCGCCACGGTACTCCTAGAGGCGTATCTCTCGGTGGCGATCTTGTTGCGACGCGACTTGAGCAAAGGTATCTCGACCCTCGTACTCTGTACACCGTACATATTACACACCGCTACATACAGATGAGCAAACTCTCTTGCACTTCCCAATTCGGCGCCTTGCACGCCTCCTCGAATTCCCGCAATATCTGACGCTTTCCGTCGAGGTAGATACCAAAGATAGGTACTAAAGGGACAAGGTACCCAAGCTACTGTCCAAACGTGCACCTCCTGTTGGGGGTAGGAAGAAAAGCGATTGGGTTCTGGCCGATGGGGAACTAAGTTTCTCATGACGATTTCATGTGACAACGGGTCTCTATATGCTATATGATTTTACTAGATCTGACACATGGACCCTAAAGTCAGAACAAACTCTGTCTTGTCAAAGTTTGTTGTTCTCAATACCAACCACCCAACGAACCCTTCCCTTCCCTGCCATGCTGTTTCATTACCTTACAGTATCAAGAAGCCAGCACCAACGCGTCTCATGTACAAGTACCCGTTTACCAAACGCGCCCGCCGTGGGGAAACCAACAGCGGGAGTTTCCATCGACCAAGCACGCACATCCAACCTGCCGCAGCTAGACAACGCGTAGGAACCATGGCTCGATCCTAGTGATCGGCTGGTTGGCGCCGGGCCCGTACTGACTTTCGTTGGTAACCGGTAAACGGAACTCGCGGGAAGCTGGGCCAGCCAGTTACCGTACTCCATGCTGTATGGAGACCGGTACGTAGGTGAGCAAAAGTACGGAGGTCGTACCTGTAGAGCAGTAGCTTTATCGCTATTGGGATCATTGGGAGGGGAAAGAAGCACGCGTGCTACTTTTTGGGCACTAGAGCATATACGGACCAGCTTCCGTGGCACCTGTGGCGGTCGCCTGGATGGGTCGGGTCCTCTAGAGAGGTGATAAAAATATCCAAACCAGTGCTTGAGATGCACACTAGAGACGTCGTCGGGTACACTTTCGCTTTTTTCTGAGATGTGTGAAGTGTGAAGGGTGGGGGGAACAGGCGAGACAGCTTGACGGCTTTGGTGATGTTGTGATACAGAACTGCCTGTTACTTTATTTTATCACATCTGTACGAATCCGTTAGCAATGCACATTTCCGGCTTATGTTATTTGTACGCATCTTTTTAGAAAGAAAAAAAAAATCCATCACAAGATTTCTGAGACAATCTCTTTACCCATTTAAGAAGTATAGTATCCATACCCCTCCCCATCAAATGTCTCAGAACAGGTTTCAGACACCTTATAAAAGATATATATTATATCCTTCAATAAATTATATATATGTCGAATCCCAATTACTTCAATCATTAAACCCGAACTCGTTGCAATTTTCACAGCTTTTCAGCCATTTCAGTCCTCGCTTCTTCAATACAATTTGGCACGACGGGGGATGAGCGCTTTGAAAAGAAAAGAAAGAAAAAATAATGAAGAGCTAGGAGAACTAGACATGTGTATGTGCTGTGTTGTGCCCCGTTCTTTATTTTTATTGAGGTATATGAAATATATATATATATATATATATTGGCCTTTTCAGCGAAGTTTTTATAGTTTGATCTACTTAGGTATGCCTGTACTGTTACTGTAGGAGGGAGCATTGTCCCACGACATACACTATTTACTACTATTATTATCCATTCACTGGCGATTTTTATGTAATAGAGTGAACCTCTCTCTTCCTTTCTCTTGGTATCTATTTTACTATATACAATCGAACAATCGCTAAAGAGAATTAGACTTTTTTTTTTCTTTCTTCACTGGGGGGGAAAAGCAAATAATCGGAAGGCGGTAGTTTGGTTGGGTGGACCACTATGACCTTCGCTTATTGACGAATAAGGATTGCTAACAAATAATTTCATAAAGTATAACCCAAATCAGATTAGGTTCCGGATTGTGAAAATTTGAGTTTTTATTTTATTTTTAGAGTTGAAGTGTTCGGATTTAAATAGAAATCAGGGGTGAAGAAGGCATGAGAGCCTTGTAGTTTGTGAGTGAGGGACTAGAAAGTGGTCAAGAGACAGGAGTGAGTTTGAAGATGTCGAATATGTATATAACCAGGATCTCATTACATTATCTACTATCGTAATTCACTCTCGTATATATGTTTTTTCTTTTGAGAAATGAGGTCTATTCTCTTCGTTTATCTCTCCTTAGTGCCCATCATCTAGGCTGTATTCCAAACCCCTATGCTCCCATGCCTCTTCCAAGAAAGTTAATATCTTTGATTTTTGCATTCCGGACCCAGCTCCGCCCATGCCTCTCGATAAAGTCAATACCTTGATTTGTATCCCAATGTCGTAGATATTTCATTCTCAAACCCCCAGTGAGAGTGTTAGCTGGTGCGAATATCATGCTCTTTTGTTGGTCTGGGTGAGACTTATTATAACATCGTTTGGTGTTACTAACTGCGAAAGAGATCTCGCTTTGAACAAACTATGATCCTAGCCATCACATAGATATTATGTGCTATATCAGGAGCTATACTCGCTATATTCCCACTCCATACGCTGGATCACCCACTTTGACAGACGATGACCAAGGTGGTAATGAGCCCTGGGGTAAACTCTATCAATCTGTCTTTCAGGCCCCGTTGCCCAATCAATGAGCGTGTTATACCAAGATCGTTCCTCAGATGTATTTGGGACGCACACTATCTCTTCGATCTTTTTTGCAGCTTCCTTCTCCAACAGAACCTGTTCGCGTGAACGTTTTGACCATTCCTGGGTGATGAGTTTCACACATGCTTCGTTATCTGCCTTGCTCAACCAGGCCCAGACGAAAAAGTGAGGTCCTTCTCGTAGTACCAGCCAGTTCAGCCAGGGATTGCAAGAGGAATACTTATTGGATGTGAGCAGATCGAACCTTGATAATGCTTGATTAATTCCTATTATTTACCTACCCAGCTATCTTGGAAAACTAAAACAAGCCAATTAACTTTTGCTACCAATGTTACCATTGCTATTAGATTCTCTTTCTCCAACCTTTTTCTTCCGTTTTTATCTGTTGCAATGGTCGTATAAGGAAAAGTGTTGTTGACAAAACTGCCCCAAATGTCGGTACGCGTACTGTGTGGAATCCAATTAAAGGGTCTCTCTATTCTATGTTTGAATTATATTTCTTTTGGATTGTCACGCCGCATGAAATTATTTGACTTGGTGATTTTGTTACTCCATCCTCAAATCAAGGGATAGGCTCAATAAGAGGATTCCCCGTCATCGCCATACGGGGTCGTCAGCTTCGTCTCATCTCCAGAGCCCCACATCCCCTTTCTAGCAACCGCCAAGCATCTTGAGGTTGTTCCCGCCCCCGTTGGCCAGCCTTGCCCAGCTTGCCCAGTTCAAGTTCCATCTCCTTTTTATTTTTGAACGACATGTCTTGCTTCGTCTAACTCGTCCCACCATAGCATTTGCCTCCCATGGCCCTCTCACCGCGGTCCTACCATCTGCTGAAGTTTATCCTGCCGATATTTCTGCTTCTCACAATCACGATCTTTTATTTGACCTCAAATTCACACGATGCGACTCCGAATACTACCTGGGATACACCTGCAAGCCACTCACCTGAAATCGCTCAAGGAGGGATTACGCCGGTGACCGAAATATCAAACAAGGGGATTGCGGGGAAGAAAGCTGCGTTTATACAAGAGGCGGAGGATTGGGAAATCGACGGGTCGTTTGATCAGAGGCCGTTGCACCGTATTTGCGCGGGCACGAAATGGAGACCGGGGCTTATATTTGAGTGCCAGGCATCATATGGGGGAATTGGGAATGTAAGGAATACGGTTTTGACGTGCGTGCGCTATGCCATTGAAGCTGGAGGTGCGTTTTCCTCTTTCCTGGTCCCGAACTCGAAGGGGGTTCAATAACTAACGGGTTGTAGCAACCTCTCTGATATTACCGCAGATCAAAGCCCGCGATCCAGACTTGATAGGCTTAAAAAATGGCAAGAACCTCCCGTTTACGTACATGTTCGACCAGGGCCACTTCATCTCGATGCTCAACTCCGCCTGTCCACAAATGCTGGTCATTCCTCACCGGGACTACCTAGCTGACGTTCCCTCTGTTGCCAAAGCCGTAGAACTTACACCTAAAAACCTGGGCACCGAGTTCAAAGTTTTCCGCGTTATGAATTTTGCACCGAAGTGGCGCGGACTGTTTGAAGAGTGGCTTCCAAAATTTGGCGCTCCAAATGGCTTCTCTCCTGAGAAACCGCTTCTTATCTCGATCCGAGCACCGATATTTGAGTTCCCTACCAATTACGACACCCCGGGTTTCATCGCGACCTACGGGCGTATCTTGCGCTTCCACGAAACCGTCCGACGACTAGCTGCCATCGTACTCTACGCCATGGACAAGAAATACGAGCTCGAAATCAACCCTGCGGCAAGGGGCATACCAGCTCCAGAGAAATTCTACGGCGCACATCTTCGCACCGCTGCCGATGCTGCCAAAGCCGGCTTTGCGCCCTACGAAGACCAAGCTGCGGCTTACCTTGAAGATGCAAACAAGCACAAACTCCCAGTCATATACCTCGCATGCGGCTCCGCGCCGGATGTCGAACGTTTTACAGCTACGGCGGCTGAGCAAAATATCTCCGTGACCACCAAACTCGCCCTTCTCTCCTCCCCTGAATATGCAAATGCTCTGGAGGAAATGAAGGCACTCTCCTGGGACCAACAAGCCCAAATCGACTATCTAATATTATTACGAAGTAGTGCATTTGGCGGTACGTGGGCGAGTTCATTCGCGTGGAATATCGCATTCCGGAGACATGTGGTTGTGAATGATGGGCAATGGATACCTAGCAAGGCGGCAATGAGCGCAAAGAGAGAAGTCGGCCTCGCGCAAAGAGACACCCCAGGAAAGATGTGTTACGAGGATAAGATTAACACGATTTTTGGAGATGATGCGAGGGGCATCTGGTTTGAGTTGAGCATGTGGCCTTGAAAACGTCCTTTCAGAGATATATCAGAACTTCTTAGGGGGGGGTTTTAGGGACTTTTTTTTTGCTTGGAGAAGGGACAGTATATTGTGGCATTTATGGGAGTCCCAGGTGTATCTATATATGGCATGACAACGGGATAGGACTGAGCATTTTTCGCGGCGTTGTAGGAGGCTTTGAAAACCCAGGGTGGATACCTGATGGTGTTTTTCATATTGTTTATGGTGCTGGTTCGACTTTCGCTTTCAATGTAATAATATCGTAATATGAAATAGAAGATACGATAGCAACAATAAAACTAGAAACTGAATATATATATCAAAATGTTGACGCTAGAAATTTGGAATTTGTTCATTTATATGATACCTATCTGAAGGGAAATAAGGGAAGGATAGAAAAGAAGAAAAGGAGGTAGGGTTACTACCCAATCCGCTCGGCCCCCCTGTTTTTTCACTTTATATTCATGTGATTGATTAAGGCCTAGCTAAATTGATAGATGAATGATTAGCGAGGCGAAAAGGGGGCATGTTGGCGGGATCCTCGCTTAATACTTGCATGCCTCCAAACCACCAACGCTGCTCATCAATCGTTCTTTGAACGATGATTGGTATCCAGCCATTGTGAGTTACCCTCCAGCGAGGTATAAGTGTTTAGGAAGCCTTTCCTGCACTGTCACAGAGAAGAGCATCTCCATTTGTTTCCTTTTTGCGCTATAGCTAGGGAAAGGGTGGTGGTCTGTTGGTAAGGCATTCCCGCAATTGGCATCGGTGAATAAAGTGCGCTGAAATTACTCTTCCAAATTTAAGTCACATATATGGCTGCAAATCTCGCTCATTGATTTTTACTCCTTCAAGAGATAGATTTCGTAGTTGATGAATGGATCCCGACCCAGGTCCTGGGGTTCATTGCTACGATCCCAACAATGGTCACAATGGTTGCAATGGTATGTATTTTTCTTTGGCTCCATTATATATGACTTGGCTAACAAGTGGTACGACAAGTTGCATATTAAAGCTGCTCGTGAAGACAGTTGACTCATGTCGAACGAATAGGCAAGGGAGATCGTCTCGTCATTTTGGAAAGTGCGGGTATAGATATGGGGCTGGTTCTGAGGAGCTAGAGTTCGAACAACATGGAGGTTCAGTTGTGTAGCAATTAAGATATTAGCAACATGGTTAAGTTGTGAAACAAGCATAAACCTAGGGAGTTAGAAAAGGCCTGATTGACCGATAGAGGTGATGCTGGGATTCCCAGCCCTACCCTCGTTGACTGAAAGTGTCACGAAATGCCGGCAATTCCATTTTTCATAATGCCGCATCCGCCATGGTGGCGATACACCCCGGCGTAGATGAGTTGAAAACAGACAAACATGTTGATCATCAAGGATCACAAAAATAGCCCTAAGAGTTTGAAATGGTGACATTTGTTTCGTCATTCCTTGCGCTCAATCTATTCGGTGTGAGGAGTACAGCAGGACATGGAAAATCTCCAATGAGACCTAGCCCAGCCACACTTCTCCGGTACTGACCATATAATCATCCGCTCTTCCAACCCCGGCAAAGACGCGAGGCTTTGTAAATGAAGATCCAACTATTTTCGAGGACGAAGACCTTGGCGCCAGATACAAGAAGTGTCTAAAGTATTTGACGTTGTAAATCTGCGAAAATGCGCTGCATTCAAGAGAAGTAAGCTGAGTGCTATTGAAACTATCCTTCTTAAAATAGAAAAAAACTCTTTAGACGTTAATTAGACTTAAGTAGAATAAGGAGGCCAATAAGTAGGTAAGAAGCGTGCGTTTATAAGCGAATGAAGAGTCGAAAGCCTCTAGATAGAGGAAAGTTTAACTAGGCTTTCAATAACTTCACTCGTATATTAGGCAAATAAGACAATAGCGGCTACGTTCATAGACAGATGTTAAAAATGAAACATTAACATTTAAAAATGTGGTTGTACAGCGCTGCATCCTCAAAGCCCGTTATTTAGACGACCAACCAAATCCTTCTGATCTATAATTTATGTTACACCTTTCCCGTCATCTAGGCCACCAACCTAGCCATGCCTACCCAAACTTTACCCAGTAAGACATGTATGTCTACGAAGCGCTTCGCAAATTCCATCGCTTTTAATTTATTCTCTACCAATTCTCAAGATGAAAGATAAAGATAAATTTGCTGCACTTAAAGCTTCCTTTGTCAATCCTTGCCTGTCATATACTAGACTGAATGTCATCGTCTACAAGTTCCAGAATGCTGTCGCTCCTCATCTACAATATCCCTGTCTCACTGGCCGGCATTCCTCGAAAGCCCGGCTTGAAAATAACCTCACCATTCTCGTTATGACTTTTAATTTTGCATCCCTTTCTGATGAAGATCACCTCCAAGCCGCACAGCCGCACAGCTCGTCAGTCAGCCTTTTGAAGCTGATAAACCCGAAGACATTCCCGACGTTATCCTCTTTCAAAATTGGTCCCCCCCAACTTGCAAAAGCAGTCTTCGCCCGTTTGGAACAAAAGAAATCAAAGATGAAGCAGCCATGGGAGAAGCTTTCCGTGCCATCTTTTATCGTGCACAAGAGGAAGTTCAGTCTTTTGCCGAGGCCAACTCCAATCTTAATGTTCTCTCAGGTAGTTGTAATTCTGGGAATTTTGGCGCTGGTATTTTCCTTGGGTATTGGAGGCTCTAGGCTTCGCAGAGATTGGTCAGGTTGCTGGTAAGTTTCTTTCATTATTTGCCCATACTCGAGATTATTGGATATTTGGTTGGACACGAGCAGGTCAACAAGTAGATAGAAAAAGAAGAAAAAAGAAGAACCTGGGCTGCAGCATGGCAGCCTACTTACGCGGGAGACTTCGAAGCTGGTTTTTGGTTCTTGTTCTTTCAGAAACTGGGAATGACTTATACTTAAAAGGAAATTGGTATTTTCGGCTAGAGATGAATGAAATAGGAAAGCTCAAATGCATCGATGAGTTGTGGCTCCTTAGTCTCCAATTCGATTGAACGGCTGTCTTTTGACTTTGGAGCAAGGCTGAGGTATATTAAAAGTCACATGATATATCTTCAACTTCTCTCTGGAAATAGCATTTTGATTCGTGATCACTTCGTGCAACATAATTACTTGTGTCACAAGAGGCTCAAAAACGAACTGACCGATCACTTGTACGACAGACAGCATCATGCACTGAGAAAAGTTTTCCCACTAGCCCATTCCTTTTTATCCCCCCTCGCCTCCATATTCCTTGATTGAATCGTGCTCCAGCGTATTTTATTTCTTCTCGCATAGCTGCCTTACTAGCTCCATGTTGGTTTCCCAGAGATTTTACTACTCGGATACTAAACATTTGAAAGTCAAATTGCCGACACCACTTGCAAACTGATCACCTTCTATCTGTCTGGTCGTATTCATAAGATCCCATACTAGACCTCCAAACTCTACGTCAGGACTTGCGATACTACAGCACAAAGCAGGATGCGATCTTCCTTGCTACTCTTATTTCCTGTAAAGGCAGTACTATATGTTATTGGGTTTGGGTGTCTTGGCCCTATTGCCGGTTAGAGTCACTCCATACTTCATATCTAACACCAGCCATGTTTTCTCTCACCGGGTTCCGAGTTCTTGTTGCGGTACAGTTGAGCTAACAGCATGCGATAGGATCTCTTGCAGCTTCATGGCAAATGGTGTATGGAGGATCAGTGCCTGCTGGGACTATTTTTGCTTTTCTTCAAGGACTAGCTATGAGGTTGGCTTGAAGTGGTAGAATATTACCAGAGGGAAGGAGCAAGGCATAAGAGAGGATTGAGTCGGGAGGAGGTTTGGGGGGCGTAAATTATGGTCTCAAATATTGTCTAAATTGGTAAATGGGCATATGCTTATTGTCTTTCCTTTTTAATCTTTCAGTTATATTGATTGACGCATTACATCGGGAGTGCTACTCTTTTACACGGGGTGTGACCAGTTCCCTTGCATCATCAGGAATTAATTGTCGCGAGTTTCTTACGCACGAGAAAAAGGTACTTTTAAGGACTGAGCTCAATAACTAAACATGTTTTGGGTTCGATTGAAAACCTTTATTCTAAACAGGAATTGTATCTTTGTAATCAGCTGAAAATTGTGACCACCGACCAACACATGTTGTTTCTATCTTGGACTTTACCTTAATACTATTCATGAAACAGGAACGTGACCCATAGCTCACGTATAAGCATTTGACAACAGCGTACTAGTATGTGCTCTGTATAAGTACAGCTGCAGTCAAACATCCCAACCTACCTTACTCTGGACGTAGATTCAAAATTCGAACCACAGAAACACCTCCGTTGCCCACCCCACCCACTCACTGAAATCGAACACTGGTTTCAAGATGGGTTTCCTCAAAACAGTGGTATCCGTATTGTTTGCCGTAGCAACTGTTGCTAACGCTCTCACCATCCCGGAGAATCAATCCAGACAAGTTGATACTGCAAGCAACCACCTCGAAGAAAAGCCAACTTTCTGGGTAACACTACGCGCGTGCTGGCCGCAATATATGTCGCATTTGGAAAGAGACGGAAACATGGCCAAGCACTGTATTGGGTGATTGTCACAGCCCCTGAGATTCCAAGGCTAATGCAACGTACTATCATATCACTGGAGGTCCTACACGAGGCAGACCTTTTCGACGAGAAATTGCCGCCGGAAAGAGACTCGACAGTCACGGCATTTCGAAAACCTTCCACATTGGTACCGTCCCGGACACGGAAAGGGACAAGATTAAGTCAGCTGCACAGAGAACTCACCTTCCCGGTCCCAGGGAAAACATTTATTGCCAAAACTACGTGGTGGATTTGATTCAGAAGCTGGAGGCCAAAAGGTTGATCGCGTTTGGATGGGCAGGTGGTTTTACAGAATGGATAGAACATCCCGATATGACAACACCAGAGCCTTTTACTGAGGATATTGTAGATGGCAGTAAATTACAAAGACAATAAAATACAAAAGAGTTGGCAGCGGCTGCAAATGAACTTGGATCAATCTAGGCTGGGAATTATTTAACAATGGGCTTTTCGGACGTGTTGGAGTTTCGGTGTATTAATTAGTATGGTGAATATTGTATATAAAATATAATTGTCGGTTCACACCATACGCATGGTTTTGACTCTCTTTGAATACACTGCACTAGTGCTCGGTGCGTATTGTATTCGGTGGTAATCAGTTTGCTTGTATTGTATGATCTACGTAAGTGATGGTGTTGATATAACTACTGATCAGGTTCAAACGGAACACGTGACCCGAATGATATTCGGTCATTATACCGACAATAATGTCATTTATAGAAATTATTAGCATTCTTGCGTCTACTCTTCCATTGAGTACTGCCTTTTGATTTCTTATACTTAGTATTACTTTTTAATGACCTAACTTCAAATAGCCTTTTCTTGAATGCTTACCCTAACCAAACTGAAAGTCCACTTGCACTTACCCATATAGGTGGTTATGTGGACTTCTTATTGGCCTACTATCGGGTAAGCAGGTAAAACAGACCTTGCAGCAATCAAGATTTATATCCAGCCACAACCTTGTTTCATCCTTCGATCCCAATACCAGAGGTGTAAGATGCCTATCTCGACCCGATTGATAAATGTAGAAATTTTCTCTTGATGGAATATATTGACGGTGAGGTGTTACGGGTGCCTGGGATACTATCTAGAAAGAAGATATTGTAATCCAGTAAGTGATTATCTGAGCGAGCTGAGAACGGTTAAAGGAAAGATTACTGGTAGCGTGGATGAAAGGTGTTGCAAGGTTCTCCTTTTCGAAAGAGAGAAGAAGGCATATGGGTCTTACATGGATGAGGCTGCTGTTAATGAAGGTTTCATTGAGATAATGAAAGCCACCACTCAAGACGTTTTTACAGAGATGGTGGCCGCCGTGATCAGGGCAATGCCGGAGCATGATATTCTCCTCACACATTCTGATATTGCACCCTGAAATCTTTTTGTGCGTAATGGTAAGATAGTAGCTATTTTAGATTGGGAGCTTAGTGGCCTCTACCCAGAATATTGGGAATATGTTAAAGCACTCTATTTGCCTGATTGGGAGGATACCTGGATTAAAGATAGAATTGCGGATAATATTATGAAGGTCTACCATATTGATCATGCTGTTATTCGGAATGTTCCCGAGGTGAACTGCTAAAGACTTTGTAGACAAGAAGATTTCTGAGTTATGGGTTCATATTCTTCTTCAAAAACGCTATCATGTCGTCTATAGTCGTAGGGACGCCAAACCAATGACCTTGCTGCTCATAGACCTTCCAAAACACATCCAGATCCAAACAATTCAATGCCGAAACAGCGTCTTTGCCATGGGCAAGTTCCACAATATCGTCTTGGTCCCCATGCCCCATAAATATCGGGGTTTTGCGAAACACCTGATGGTCTGGCTTACAACACGGCAGATTCATTAGATCCTCCCTAATGAAACGGGAGACTTTCGAACCAAGATCTTCTTCTTCTTCCACCATATCGCCGATCTCTGTTGCAAAAGGATTTTCCTCATCGTCATCATGTTCCATACAATCACCAATGGTGGCGGGTAATAGAAGGGAGTTCACTGCACTTTGAAATAGTAGCCAACCAGACATTCCAATAAAACCACCTAGGCCTGCATCTGAATCAAGCATGTTACCATCCAAGCCTAATAGCACATGTAATGCCATCGCGCACCCTTGACTGATGCCGCCGAGAAAAACGTGCTTGAGCGACAATTGTCGAGCTTCACTCTGTACAATTTCACTGAGGATTCTGAAATTATCAGATAGGCCATCAATTTGAAGATCTTCTCGTTCAAAAGGATCTTCAAATGATGAATTATTGAACCATATGTTCATTGCCTTTCGCTTTCGAGCAGTAGAGCGCCGGCGAGGAGCCGTGGGGAACACAAATTTCATGCCTGGGAATACTTGTGGTAGTGTATGAGCAGAAGAATTTTGACATTGAAGGATTCCCGGTTTGCATGATATAGATTGATCATACGCAAATCGCTCAGCATTACTCCCACGGCCATGGAGGAGGATCATGGTATGCGTGTGGATCGATGTTGGCAAAACAACGAGTATATTCGTAAAAGATTTTTCCATCCTAGCAGAAGGTGAGTTTTGGGCACTTCAGTGATTCTATGGGGTGCGGTAAGGATGCTTTTTGGAATCCTGGACAAGATAACTAGTGACGTCCAGTTGGTTTCAAGGGTATCGAGGTTCATCACGTGAGAGGAAAACTATAGACTTGAATAGGTTAGTTAGTGGATATCTATCAACAGTAACGGAGATTCAAGATAGATTGCTATTTTCAATTAGCCACGAAACTTTAATACCCTACCACTTCTTTTCGGAATTGAATCCTCGTGCCACTGTGTAATATTCTTTACTTTTCTAGGATTTTAGGGCAGTCTCTGCCATATAATAACGCCCAATGGGCGTGTGAATCTCCTAGCTATGACTGGCAAAGGGAGATTTAGATTATTAATATAAAGTCGGCATTGTCTTGTTGGATTCTGCATTGGACCGCAGTTGACAATTGGATAGACTGAACATATTTAGAAGGAATAATTATTAGCTACAAGCATTGAGTTTTCCAAATTAGTTAGATAAAGCGTATGAAAGCTCGGTAAGTAGTGCCTGAGCAGAACGGTAACGTTAGTTGGCCGCGTTGAAAGCGAATGTGAAGAATTTTCTTCTACTGGAACTTGCTCTAAACTTCAAGCTTATTGTAATATGTGTTAAAATCACCCTGGAGACAGTTGAAAAGATCCCAAAAATAATAAAACGAGCACATTTATTGGCATTTATTGGGGATAATGTTTGAGCTTACAACTTGAGGTTTTCAGCCTTTCTTAACTTAGCTCCAAATTTGTTGAATATAAATGGCAATGGAATCATGACAACACAAATGAATCCCAGTAATGAGTTTCCCCAACCCAAGCCCAGAGATGCATACATGGGTGGTCCAGCTAACGGAAGGAAGGCTCCTACAATACTTCGCAGTATGACATTCGCAGCAATCGCCGAGGCCGCATACATAGGGTAACTATCAACTATATATGTAGTAATCGATAGGAAAAGTCCCATGATCCCAAATCCCCATGGGATAAGTGATATAATGGTAGACGCAACATGCAAACCGTAGAATGAGCTCCAACCGTACCAAAAAAGAGTGAGAGGAAGGAATACCCCAGAGTAGATACTTATGGTAAGACGCATCTCGGGTTCGAAAACGCCATTGTTGGCTTTTGCGAGTCTGATCACAACCTTGTCTGAAAACAAAGTACATACTAGCCACCCGAGGACATTACCTAGTCCAAGAGCGAGATACACAAGGCCTATCTGACTAGAGCTGAATCCGTATGTATCCTTGAAAACACTTGGGATTGTTGTATAAAGCAGATAAACTACTCCAAACACAAAGGCAATGTAGAGCGAAAGGGGGGAAACAATGAATGAAAAGGCTAGCATTTTGAGAGGCCGAATCAAGCCGGTGAGGATAATCTGGTTCGTGCTTTGGTTACTCGAGTTATCGTAGTGACTCTTTAGATGATATTGGCCTAGTTCTTTTTGAAGTAGAGTGGTTTTTCGTTGTATAATAACTTTGTGACAGGTTTCCTTGTTTAGTAGAGCAATAAGTACTGTGACTGGAGTGGCAGCTATAAATACAATCCAGAAGTCAAAACGCCAGCCAATAGTCTGGGTTAAGAAGCCACCAAGTAGGGGCCCGATGGTTGGTCCTTTTGTCAATTAGGCCAAGGATCAAATTTATGAAGAGACTTTGGAAGATTTACCTAACAACGGTCCAAGATTCCACATTCCCATAGCAAAACCACGTTGATCAGGACGAAACAGGTCCCCGATAATACTCCCTCCTAAAGTCTGAGAGTTCAATTTAATTTGCCTTCTGTATAACATTGGCCGGAGTGTACTCACTAAGCATGCCGCACCGCCGAGACCGCTGAAGAACCGACACACAATAAGAGTTTCGATATTCGGAGCTAAGGCACATCCAATCTGCCAAATACAGAAAAAGGCATTGCTTATAGTTAAGACAGGTTTGCGTCCATATATCTCAGACATAGGTGCTATGAATATTGGACCAACAACATACCCAAGCAGGTAAATGCTTACCGTCATAGAACCAACAATCTTGTTACTATTACCGAAATCCTTGCTTAGATCATCAATAGCAGGAGAGAGAATCGAGGACGAAAATGGGGTTAGCAGCGTGATAATGGACAAGAGCCCAACCCACACCCACTTATTCCACGCTGTGAAGTTGAAAGGTATCTCAGGATCGTCTTGATTTTCCCAGCCAACAGCACCCTCGTTGAGATTAGTGATAGGAAGCGATTCATAAATGAGACCCTCCCTGTTTGACCGCTGCCACCAGCGTGTTTCCTGATCCTTTGCGGCTAGTACCGGGAGTTAGCACAGTTTTCTGACAAGGCATCTAGCTGATAACCAACATATGTTATGGGATTTCACATCATTATTTCTACCAGACCCCGTTTGCTCTCTTTCCTCTTGGTCCAGTCGCACCGCACCGTAAGTTAATAAAGAATGAACATTGGACTCGGCAGTCGCTTCAACTCTAGGAGAAGCTGTCGGGAGTCTCCCAGGTCTCAAGTGATCTCCTGTATCACCCATGATTTTTTCGATTGGAACGGAGTGGAGAGAGCTAGTGAGAATATGAGTATGTATAGAGATAGAGCTTGAGATCACCGACATATAAATTGAGTACAAACCAGCAACTACAAGTTTGAAGTCTGCCTAAAATGAAAAGTTTGTAAGCAACTACCTATTCGGGCAGCTTTATGTAGTCTAGTCCTAATATAGACACACTAGTCAGTTGTAAAACCCCCCCGTCTGGATAGACCATCCCCGTTACCCGGCCCTAGAAGGTGTGGGATAATTTTACAACTGGAGGCTGGAGGGTTACTTCGTGCAGTTTACTTAATCCTGGCCATACCCCCACCCAGCCTTTACCTTCTGTAGTGTGTTTGTATATTTTAATATATTAAATTAGAAATTCTCTTTTGTTTAATTTCATACATAACTCATTTTTCCATCAATCAAGCGCGAATTTTATTAAATTTTGTTATATACAGTAAAACTCCCAGTTTACCGCCTTCCAGAATGCTTCGTCTGCAGCTCTTACGGGAATAACGACCTCCCCTGTATGCTATCTACAACCAACCAAAAAACGATGCAGAGTGGCACATCCCATGAATTAAAGTAGGCTAGCTTATATTTACTACTGGCGGAGATAAGAACTGAAGTGATTTAAGCATAAGGCAACAAAGCCAATAGTGACTAAACCTCCCTTTGTTAGGCTAGTTTCACCCCATCCACACATATTTAACGGTAGCTTGAGTAGCTAGCTAGCTAGCTATACCGTCACTTTTAATTAATTTAGTTCCTCCTTGTACTTTTTTTGTCAGGGGTAAAGTCAAGGATGAGTAGTAAAGAGCTACAATCGGTTGGTCTATAATAAAGATTTTTGTTTATAACGATATGAGGCCCTACAAACATGATCTCCCTCTCTGGATCTTAGAATTGTCTCTACTCTAGCTAAAACACTTCTAGTAACATTGAAAAATTTATACAGTAGATGCAGTAGTGAGAGAGGGGTGAGAGAGGGGTAGGGGTGTAACTTTGTTAGAGAGATGGGGTCGGATGCTTTGATCATGGAATCCTAGTTCTATCAGGTCTTGCATCCACCCTCCACCCAACAAAATATGTAGAATGGTGCACCGGACTTTAAGCAAAGAATTCTATCATTTTCCACTCCATAATTATTAATACTAAGTACAGGTTTTCCCTGATGTGAAATGTCCTAACTGTTATCATGTAACATATCAAATTATTTTTACTATAGATGGTTTAATTTACAATGTCTGATCTGGAAGACAGACGATAGCCAACGAATCTCTACATCGAGGGATCCACGGCTGGATCAAAGATCTTGACCACGTATAATTAGTGAGCTTTAAGTTCTCTTTTCATATTCCTCATTGCTTCGAATTTATTACAACCTGATCAGTGAAATCAATAAAGCCAATAAAGCCACTTAATACTTGGTGCTGAAATCTGGCAGTGTCCGGGATAGTCTGGTGTAATGTACGGCCTTCCTTCGATACCGTATAGCCCAAGAGGATGATGAAGGAGCTTAAGTAATACCGGAGGTAAAACAATGGATAGCAGTGGTAGAGCTAAAGTAGTCTACCAAAGTTGACCATAAGGTAAGATACTCCGGGGTTCTCCCCAGCTACCTATTGCAAGTAGGGGAAGCGGCCATATGAAGAGCTGAGATTGTTGTTACTTCTACTGGACCATTTGGTACATCAGGAGGTGCGAGTTTGATGAGTAGTATTGGTAGAACTTCCTAGAGGTGTTTCCAGTGATGGCCTTAGTCGATTCAGCAAAATGAACAATACGAGTTCAGCTGCAAAGTTTCGATTGTTCGGTGTCTTTGCTGGACATGGAACTGGAATAATGGCAAATTATGGGCCAGACTTTAGAAACAGTTGAGGACTGCGATGGTCTAAGATAAAGTGAAGCGGGAAATTCAAGAGGTTGTATCAGTATCATCCGGTTCTATCAACTTCTCGATCTCAAGCTTTACTTTATCTGCTTCTGCTTCATTCCCTGAATCCCTCAACCAACCCTCAATTGTGGTCAGTTTTATAGCAACGTGTGGATCACTCCATCCAAAGTGTTTTGCAACTACGTCTGCTGCCATTCGCATATTCGTTACTGCTGTGTCCAATTTCCCCAAGTGAAACTGGCTTGTCGCCACTAATCCCAATCCCTGAATAGTGTTCTGAATGACAATCCGATCATGACCAGGCCCGCTCTCTCTTACCCGATCCAGGAATTCTATGCCAATAGCTTCACATTGATCCCATTGTTTCTGTTGCATGAGATTTGTCCCAATCTTAAACTGTATGCTAAGTGATGAGGGGCTTTTGGGGTCAAGGACATTTAACGAGTCCGCCAAAAGGTCACGCAGAATAACCTCTTCAGCTTTCGGATTAGTAGGTCGGTATACCCAGCGGACCCAAGTGAGATATGAGTGCAAGGTTGTTTCACTGAATCGACCAAGATGCTGTGCGAATGCGTCGTTGCTGCATTTCCATGACTGGATCATAGCTTCTTCTAAAATTTCCGTGTCGACTCTCGCAATCAGGTTGCATATCTTTACTAGTGGGTGGCTCTCCAGTAACATCGTCGTAGCCATTTCACTGACATAATTCCGTATCAGATTTGTTACTTCGTCAAATCCCTCCCTTTTCAACCAAAGGAAGTTCTCCAGAAAAGTAGACACAGCTCGAGGGTGGCCATTGACCAACATTGCCTGAACAATTTCACAAGCGCGAGAGAGCATTCGGCGAGCTTCCACGTATTTCTTATCTTTAATAAGAGTGATAGACATGCGACATGCATCGAGAAATCTTCCATTATTTCGAGTTGTGTCTATACCGTAATTTACATTGATACAATCTTTGATGGCTTCCGAATACTGCCATGTGCCATTTGAGAACGAACCATCAAAGTAGGTGTTGATGCTGTAAAACAGTTCTTCCGACAACCGGATGAACTGTGGCGGTGCAAGTTCCTGAGACACTTCGGTATAGAAATGCGTTCGTTGCAAATCTTCGACTGGTAGGTAGGAAAGTGAGTAGCCTTCGGGTATGGTTTTCGGATCGAGATGGTCCAGGGTAGAATCGGAGTCGTATGTAGCAGAACTGGAAGAATAGCTTTTCGTATGCAACAACTTTAATGATTTTTGATGGCTAGATCTGGGGTAAACTGTAGATTCTGTGTGTATATTTTCAAGTTTCGGTTGTCTTGGTGGTGGTGATGGTGTCCTATAATGAATGTTTGGCGGCGTAAGTGGCCGAAGTGGCAAGTTACGATCTCCACCTTCTGGATCTAGAGTCGGAATGCCTCCTTTACGAGCGAAATATTTCGCAACATCTTGCTGGCTAACCGCCCGGCCGCGTACTTGAAAAGTGGTTTGCTTTCCAGCAGCAGCTCGTTCGGCTGTCTTGTAGAGAATGAATACCATCTCATCCTCCTTTCGGTTTTTATCCCAACCCCACTTCGTGAATCGGCTTGCATACATCTTTTTCCTATCTAAATATCAGATACTGACTTGGCTAATACCCAATAACTTCTCTAGAGCATGCTTTTCAAAGAAAACTAAAGAAAATAAGAAAGGTTGAAACAAATCTTACGTTGCGTGATGCCCATATTTTGAGGCCATAATAGCCATCACATCCTTCAGCGTCCTATCTTCTTCCACATACAACTGCTTGATATGAGGCTTGAACTTCTCCCAATCATCTAAGGACGCCCATTTCGAAGTACTACCTTTCGAAGCACCTGGCTCCCCCTTCCTCACCGCTTTGGCTACAGGCTTATCCATGCTCATCTTGGTATTGATATGTCCGAGACACAGGTGCTTACCATACAGGCGCCACGAGAAGGAGAACACACAACCGCGAAGGCATCCATATTTTATTACAAACTGTACCAAGGGAATAACAGTACGATGTCACGTTCTAGACTGCTGTTGGCGAATCGCGGCGCTGACACACCACTTTAGGAACAATTGCCGGTCAGTCGTAAGGCTGACCAGTTGTACTTCGTACAGGCCGCAATAATCTGACCTTTGATGTCTGTGCTTCTGAAAGCTCCCTTGACTTAATAGAGCAATAAGTTGACCATTCTCGTGCTTTAG
>Ga0247734_1001218_pt1 | contig 19895 bp, 10 predicted proteins | sample UWRJL103311B2_FD_180933 | JGI IMG/M metagenome (GOLD analysis project Ga0247734, IMG submission 180933) | Plant litter microbial communities from Arlington Agricultural Research Station in Wisconsin, United States - UWRJ-L103-311B-2 | ecosystem: Environmental > Terrestrial > Plant litter >... | reverse complement strand
GTAATATATACTCTCCGATATCTGCAAATTCCCAGGGATGAAAGTACAGCATCAGATTTTTTCGTTTTCTCAGCGTTCTCCTGCAAAGTGCTACATATAAGCTGTTTGGTAAATTTTTAAAAGAAAGCCAGAAAAGTGGAAACCGTAGTGTTGGCGTAGTTGAACAGGGAAGTTCGATCAAACCATTTTCAATATTTGGTAATGGATTTTTATGCAGCAGGTTATACCGGCCCGGAAGGTAAGTTGGGTTAACGGACGAATCATACTGAATACCCCAGCCCGGCAATTTACTTGCATCAAAAGGTTTTAAACGCGGCATCCTGAAACCAACAACTTCCTGGCCTGTAATTGATTCCAAAATTCGCTTTGACTCCGGAATATCACTTTCCTTAAATACGTGAAACGGAGAATGATACCAGGCATGAGAAGCTATTTCATGCCTTTTTGAAAGCATCCGGATGAGCTCCTGATTTTTATCAGCAAAATTACCTGTTGTAAAAAATGTAACCGGAATATTATAAACGTCCAGCAACTTATTCAGACGTTCCATTCCGGCCAGCGTTACTTCCATTTGATCCGATGCTGATACTTTCTGACCATATTCCTCAGGTATATCAAATTCTTCCAGATCAAAGGTGAGCATTACATAAGATCGTTCCATATACTGCCCATAAATGTAATCCGAGCCAGACTAACTGCCTCTCTAAAAAGAACTTTCATACTAAAATCACTGAAAACAATAGAAGAATTTGCAACTACTTCCACCTTCCTGATATCAATTTTTTTCCTGATCAATTTACGGATCAATTCAATTTCAAAGACAAATGTATTGGTTTTTGTATCCAATACGTCTGGTAGTATTTCACGTCTCAAACCTTTTATTCCTGCCTGTGTATCGGTAATATGGCGACAAAGAAATAAACGGTTCATCAGATGCAAAGCTTTCGATACCAATTGTCTTTTAATGGGTAATTTCTTAAAATATTCACTGGCCCTGTTGCCATAAACAAACCAGCAAATTGGGTTTTCATTAAATATTTTGACTATTTCCACAACCGGATCAGTCCCGAAAGGAAAGTCAATATCCGTATAAATAATGATATCGCCTTCTGCCCGCATGGTACCTTTTCTAATGGCAGAACCTTTTCCTTCATTGACAGGATTATCAAGAAAAATCACATTTGAAATGCTTGTCAGATTAATAATTTGTGATTTTTCCAAACGTGTTGATCCGTCGTTTGAAATAATATATTGGATAACATCATCAGGTAATTTATTATTCAATTCCCTGATATTTTCAATCAATGACTGACACCAGCCATCAACGGGGTTATAACAGGGAAGTACGATACTGATCATTTGTCAGAGAGGAAGTTGTGGTTCTTTTTAAACTTAGTAATTGAACTTGCAATACGATCCATACCAGAAAGCATGGAATAACCTTGATCAGATTGGGCTGGAAAAATCCAATTCTCCACGATAAAGGATAAATATCCGTAGGAGCGAGCATAGTGAAAAGAAATACCAATATGATCAGGATTTTAGACCAGGGCTGATAAGCATATTGATTGACCAGGTAGAAAAGTACGACTCCCTGAACGGCAATAACATAGGTTGGAGATTCAGCCGCATGGTTAAACATAATCACCCATAAAGATGCATAAGCCAACAAAAGCAGACGATGATCTTTTGATTGAAAAGTGCCCCTTTTTAAATTTAAAAGCCAGGTCAGTGCAAACAAACCCAATCCTGCATATTGTACTTTACTTACATCAATATCAGTAAATGCAGGCCACCAGACTTTGAAAAGACCCATGATTGAAAAGCCAAAATTGACTTTATGATCATCAACCAGACAAGTAAGCCAGTCATTATAAACTTCAATGAAATAGTCTTTTCCAAGGAACGGAAGAGGAAGAAAAGCAAATACGATCAGCCATAGAACTGAATATAAAATGTACTGGCCACGTTTGGGATAAAACACAAAAAGTGCCGCAAAAATAAGCCCGTAACCTTTAATGCAAAAAGCAATAATCGGGAAGATCGCAGCCCATTTTTGTTTATCTTTTTCTAAAAATGAAAAGGTGAGTAAACCCAGTGCAGCAATGATCGGGTTGGTCTGCTGGCCATGTAAGGAAGTAACCAGCTCGATCAGAATAAACCACCAGAAAAAAACCTTGTTGTCGTAAGATACCGGCAGAATCCTGATAGCATAAAACAAAATTAAAGCGCAGGTGATGAGCCACAATAAAATTGCAACAGGAAGCGGCAAGATACTAAATGGGCTAAAAAGAATGCAAAAAGTAGGATGATATAAAAAGATATCAAAATACTCCGCAGGATAACCTACATACAAATTTTTGTGATCCAGTAAATGAACCAGCGACTGCCGGAAAATAATAAAATTGTTGTGCTTACCAGGTCCTCCGAGGTAATGCTGCAAACCAATAATTATACTAACTAAAACGTAAACGGAAAGAATAACTCTTTCTTTCGAAAAAAATTTCAGAACACGACGCATGAAGTCTTATTGTAGGGATGAGTATTATTCCCAAAGGTAATAACAACTTATGTATCCAAATGCCGCAAAACGTAGACCAATCATATTCTAATTTTTTCCTAATATTTTACTAATTTCAGTGCAGACAATCTCTTTTTGCTGTTAATAACTGGCTTTTAGCAAAAATAGCCCCAGGCAATGCCTGAGGCTATTTAATCTTAATTCATAACTCTTAATTCTTCAATCTTCTTCCTACCCTCTCATTTCCTGCATTAATTTTTGCAAGATCCCAACTGTTTTTTCAGTCTGCTCTTTGCTTGGCGTTGTATCCCAGTTTCCTACAATTCCATTGCTGCCAATATAAATTCCGTCTTTGCGTGAAATGAAATTAGCACCTTGTGTATATAATTTATAATTGATGTCAGCCTGAGGAATCAGGCAGGAAAGTTGTCCGGATACCGGTGTTAATTCCTGGTCATTAAAAACCGGTTTGGCACCGAGCCCCATACAATTTACTACGACTCTTTCCGGTAATGCATCAATATCTTCCAGCTTTTTGATCTCTTGGATTTTCACTTTTCCGCCGAACATCAAAAAATCATTCAAATTATGTCTCAGATAAGATGGGATATTGAACATCAGATTGGTTCGCCTTGTCACATGTCCGGCATTGAACGGATGTTCTTTTTCAGTTAATTTTACCCGTTCAGGTAACTGGCCGTGAATTTCAAAATCTTCTCCACCGGCACCCGGAATGTAAACCGGCGCTTTTTCAAAAACCCCATATTCCTCTGCCCAGCAAGCGATGTCGTCCAGACCCAACATAAACTGAAACCGACGGAATGAAAAACGGCAGGCATCTTCCCAAACTTTTTGAAATTCCGGCTTTGCTACTTTCACATCACATACCCGGGAAGCCGGTGACCAGGTTCCTGTCGCCAGGTTACTGGTAATATTTGGTGGAACATCTTTAGTATAAATCGTTACTTCGCATCCACTTTCCTGCAATAACCTAGCAGTTGCAATTCCTACCGTACCACATCCTAATAATGCAATCTTTTTCTCGCCGGTAGCCAATACATTGTTTCTGGCGATATTGCCGGTTCCCCACGATAATGACCAACCACTGCCGCCATGACCGTAATTATGGACAATCGTTTTGTTTCCCATCTGCTCTACATCCAACCTTGGACCCGATGGACGGAAAGGCCTTAAACCGACTGTTTCTTTTACAATACGATCCATTGAAAGCCTTAACTTAGGAATCTGATGGTATCCACGATTGATATAATAATGTTTATCAGGATATAGTTTTTGTGTTGTAGGAGCACATGAAGTGGCTATTGCACCAACGGCAAGACTTGCAGGAAGGGCCTTTTCAAAAAAATTTCTACGATTCATTAGATGAGCTAAGGAAAATGGATTCAATCGAAAATTAGTGAAGACTACTATCCTTTACAAATTTTCTATTGCATTAAATAACTATATCAGAATATTATTTCAATTTTTAGCAATTTATCCAACAAAAACTTTTCTTAATGCTAAACCTAAATTAGGTCGTAGTCAACTAATTTTTTGATAAAGATGGTGGCATATCATTTTCACCAGAACCCCAATTTTCATTAGGCTTTAAACCCATTTGTAAGATCAGTTTTCCACCTTTGGTAAGTTCGTCATGTAACAAATATGTTTTCGTAAACGCTTTACCGTTTAATGTCGCCGATTGAATGAACACTGCCAGATCTGACACACCTTTTGCTTCAATTACAAACTCTTTTCCTTTACCTGAATTTAAAGTTATTTTTTCAAAAACCGGACTTCCTAAAACGTAAACCGGCGTTCCCGGCGTAACCGGATAAAAGCCCATCATGCTAAATACCAGCCACGCAGACATTTGACCGCCATCTTCGTTTCCACTCAGGCCACCCATCCCTGTATCATATTCGTCACGAATAATTTTTCTTACCCATTTTTGTGTTTTCCAGGGTTGTCCGGCAAATGCATATAAATAAGAAATCTGATGATTGGGTTCGTTGCCGTGCCAGTAATGTCCTTGTTCAAAAAGTGTGTCTAATTTTGCTGTAAAAGCTTTACTTCCGCCAATTGATTTTTGTAACCCTGCCACATCCTGCGGCACAAACCACGTGTATTGAGCCGGTGAACCTTCTGTAATAAACGACGAACGTTTTACAAATGGATCGAATGATTTAATCCAGGTTCCATTGGCATAACGTCCACGTGCATACCCCGTTGACGGATCAATAACGTTTTGGTAATTCATTGCTTGTTTTCGCAAAACAGCAGCATCCTCCTGATGTCCAAGTCCGGAAGCAAGTACTGAAAGACAAAAATCATCATAAGCATATTCCAACGTTCTTGATACCTGTTCCCGTTTATGAAATGCCTGCCAGACACTGTCTTCCAATGGAATGTAACCGTATTTAAGATAAGAATCCATTCCTCTGCGTCCCTTGCCAGCTGTATAACTTTTAGAGTCAGTATTCATTTCAAAAGCATTTTTACGCAAATAGGTATACGCCGATTTAAGATCAAAATTCCTTATATTCTTGACATAAGCATCTGCAATAACTGACATGGAATGGTCGCCAACCATGGCAGCCGTATAATGATTCCAACATGGAAAAATGGGCATCCAGCCTCCTTGTTCCGCTTTCTTTACCAATGACTGCATCATATCGCCCGACTGTCTCGGTTCAAGAAGATGATGCAGCGGCATTGCAGCCCGGAAAGTATCCCACATGCTGTAGTCGCAGTAATATTCAAATTCCTCTGCTTTTTGAAACGGTGTTCCCCCGGCGAAAGATGGATATTTCCCATCAGTATCAGAATATAATCTGGGTGATAATTTCGTTCTATATAAAGCGCTGTAAAATAACACTTTGTCTTTTTCATTTCCCTTCACCTCTACTTTTCCCAGTGCTTCATTCCATAATTTTTTCGTCGCATTTTGAATTACCTCAAAACTTTTCCCTTCTATTTCTTTTTGCAAATTTAGCCTCGCTCCTTCCAGACTTGTAAAAGAAGTTCCTATCTGAACGGATACCGTTTGTTTGGCTGCACCAAATCCAATGTAAGCTCCCAGTTTTTGACGCATTCCTTTTCCTTGAAATGATCTTCCGCCAGGCACAATTGTATCCCCTTTCCATACACCGAACTGTGTGATTTTTTTGTCAAATTTTAACACAAAATATCCGCTGAAACCTGCTGGTTGTCCCGACCCCTGATAGATTCGATGAACCGGATTATAGCCTACTATTTCTCCTTTTTCAGGAAATACTTCAACAAATCCTTCTCCTTCGTCACTGTTAGGTTCTATTACAATAAAAGTTTCTTCCTCGCTTTCAAAACGAAAACGCATCATGGCCGAGCGTGGTGAAGCGGTAACTTCTGCATTAATTTTATAATCTTCCAGCCAGATACCGTAATAATCAGGAGATGTTTTTTCTTTTTCGTGAACAAATGCAGAGGCCCTCAGTTCAGGATTAACTTTTAATTCACCCGACATGGGCATTACAGTCAGCGTACCGTAATCCTGTACACATGAGCCATTTAACCAGTGAGTTCCGCGAAATCCCTGAAAACTTGTATCATTAAAATAATATGGACTAATACATTTTGTTTCTGTCGAACGGGTTTGTGGTGTCCATTGCGTCATACCGTGTGGTGCGCCCACTGCCGGAATAGTTTGGCCTTTCAACTCGCTGCCTGCTTCACTATGCGACCGGGCACTTTCGGTGGTTGAAGGAGCCGTTCCAATTCTGGTTTCTACATATTCCAATGGTGTTTTTTGTGCATGAACAAAGTTGTAAGAAGTCAGACTTAACAATAAAAACCATTGAAAGGAACGTTTGGTTAATAGAAAAATATGCATAAAATGAACAGGTTTTACCTGATAAAAGACGTAGATTGAAAAAATAAATATAGGATCCGGTAGTTTTATTAAAAGTCCGGATACGATTACTTATACCTGAATTGTCAAAGTTAAGACGATATAAATTGATATTTCCCTTATGAAAATAAACATCATTGACACCGGCTATTTTAAATTGGATGGTGGAGCTATGTTTGGAGTTGTGCCAAAGAATTTGTGGAATAAACATAATCCGGCGGATGATAAAAACCTATGCAGCTGGGCTATGCGGTGTTTGCTGATTGAAGACGGAGATAAATTAATACTGATAGATACCGGATTAGGAGACAAACAGGATGATAAATTCTTCGGATTTTATGATCTGCATGGTGATGCAACTTTGATATCTTCCATCCAAAAAAAAGGATATAATATTACTGATATAACGGATGTAATTCTTACACATTTACATTTTGACCATGTAGGAGGAGCGGTTAAATATAATTCAGATCGTTCGATGTTAATACCTACTTTTCCCAACGCAATTTATTGGTCGAATGAGCAGCATTGGCAATGGGCAACTAATCCTAATCCGCGCGAAAAAGCTTCTTTTCTTAAAGAAAACATCTTGCCGTTACAAGAATCCGGTCAGCTAAAATTTATTGACAAAGGAATTTCTCCTTTCAATAATATTGATTTTATTCATGTTGATGGTCATACGGAACAAATGATGCTTCCGGTAATTAGTTATAATGATCAAAAAGTGGTTTACGTTGCTGACCTGATTCCTTCGTCATTTCACGTTCCGCTGCCCTGGATTATGAGTTATGATGTCCGTCCCTTACTCACCATGCAGGAAAAAGAAAATATCCTGCAAAAATCTGCGGAAGAAAAATACGTTTTGCTATTTGAGCACGATCCAATTTATGAAGCAGCGCTTGTTGAAAAAACGGAGAAAGGAATTAAGATTCTGGAACGGGAAGATTTTATTAATTTCATATAAGGTTTAGGTTACACAGAGAACCACAGAGTTAAAATGAGCGGACACCGCGCGGAGCCACAGAGAAATATATTTTAATTAAAACTCTGCGAAACTCAGCGTAAACCGTACGACGGACCGCTCCCTTAACCCTGCGTTTAAATATCATGACAAAAATAGGACTTATTTTATCGGGAGGTGGGGCACGCGGTATTTCTCATATTGGTGCGGTTAAAGCATTGACGGAACAGGGAATCAGGCCTGATATCATTAGTGGGACCAGCGCCGGGGCTTTTATTGGCGCATTGCTGGCATACGGTTATTCTCCGGATGATATTCTTGATATATTCCTGAAAACAAGTTTTGCCGGTTATTTACGATTTGGATTTAGTATGGGAGGCTTACTTCGCATTGATCGTGCCGAAGAAATTTTAAAAAAATACATTCCTGAAAACTCTTTTGAAGCATTAAAAATTCCTCTCATTGTGACCGCAACAGATATTCATGCCGGCGAAGAAATATGTTTTAGAAAAGGTGAACTGGCCAAACCTGTATTAGCATCGTGCTGTTTACCTGGATTATTTAAACCAATACATTTTCAGGGAAGAGATCTTGTTGATGGAGCCATTTTCAATAATCTCCCGGTAGCTTGCCTGGAAAAGGAAGTTGATTATATGATCGGTATTCATTGCAATCCAATTCTTTTACAAAAATCTTCCTCAAACATGCATCAAATTACATATAGGAGTTTCCGGCTGGCTATGCGCGGCAAAGCAAAAGCAAGTCTGGATCGCTGTAACTTATTGATTGAAGCTCCGGAATTATATGAATTTAATACTTTCGATTTCAGAAAAGTCCAGAAGTTATTTGATATCGGTTATAAGTATACAAAACAATTATTGGTAGAGAAAGAAATAGCTGGTGAGCTTTCAGCTGTTAGCGGGCAATAATGCGCTTCAAATTAATAATCTAATTATACGAATTAGACCGGCTTGTTTTTACTTAATACTAATTTGCTGATTTCCGGGAGCCGATAACTTCCCGACCACCCAATTCCCAACTAATTTCCCCTGTTCAAATCCTGCATCAATCGCATCTTTAAAATGAATTCCCCCATAAAATCTTGAAATAGCAGCTTCTTTTGCAGCTGCGTCAAATGATTCGAAATGACGGGATTTTAATCCAAACCGCTCTTCAACTGTATCATCATAAGAAAAATGATCTCCTAAATAATGAGTAAGAATAACCGAAACGGCTGATGATATGACTGAATGTCCGCTTAAATATTCGGGAAACGGAGGTGTTTGAAGGAAAGGTTTCCAGGTTGGATCAATATATTTACGAATAGCTGTTTCAGGGCGAATCCGGTTACTTCTATATTTTTCGTCCCAGCAAGCCATAAATCCGTCCATCATTCCAATTGCCACAGAAGTATTAATTTGCATTGTTTTGGCAAAATCTGTTTTGGCTTTTCGACAGGCAATATCTGTAATTCCCATCCAGTGAGAACCCGGCGATATTTTTTTCATACCTACCAACAAATGACCTTTGTTATCTAATGCAAAAGGATTGCAATCCCAAAACGCCGCTATTTTTTGATGTTCAACAACAGGTTTATCATCATAATTCAGCTTCATGAGTTTAAAAAAGTCTGAATTTTTACCTTCTGAAAAAGCAACAGGAGGAATTGGTTTAAATTGTGAAGCAGAATCCATCGTAAACGCCCGGACAGTATTAAAATAAGGTTCTACCGGAGGAAAATACCCCGGAGGAGTAGGATACCAGCTTCCTTTCACTTCTTTTGGCTCATATCTCGGGAAATTACTGATTAAATTGTATTTATCCCCTTTGGCATATTTCAAAATTTGCTTGCTGATTGCAAGAGCATATTTTCCTGAACCTGCAATGATCTCATCATTAAAACCAATAGCACGACAGGAATCAATCAAATGATCCTGGTATTTTTGCAACAATACTTTTCCTGACGGCTGCATTTTTTTTGCAGTTTCCAACATGGCTAATGCAGCACTTAATTGATAAGAATAGGTTTCAATACTATCTGGTCTTACAATTTTCGGAAAACTATTCAGTAGCCCAAACATACTTTTAGTTGCTGAATCATTCAATGCAACTACTTCATAACCAGCAAGACAAGCATAAGAAAAAAAACGTGCTCCTAGAGGCGGATTCGTCACATCATGCACCATTACATCGGTCATTTGTGAAGTGATATTCCCTATCGTTTCCGGACTTATTTCTGGTGACTTTTCATTCTTTTTCTCACATCCAAAAAGAATGCAGATAAACGTGACAACAACTAATATTTTAATCTTCATTTTGGGTTTAATTGATATGCTTTTACTTCCTGCCGGTTAATGCCAAACAATAATTTATTACCAACAGGCAGAACACTCCTTACATCACCCTTTAAAGTAAAACCGGATTTGAGCTGAGGAACGTAATCAAATTTCCCCTTTCCGTTTCCTTTTAACAGAACACCATAATTTGCATCGTATTTTCCAAATCTAAGCCGGGCTTTACTTACGTTTCCACATAATAATAAGTCCTTTTTCCCATCCTGATCGTAATCCAGAGAAGTAATTGTATAAACCGGAGAAACCTGAACCTGCAACGGCAGCACTTTTTCAGAGAATTTTCCATTCGCGCTACTTTCAAAGTAAGCTGTTTTAAAATAATTTGCTTTCAATGATTTGGCACCTTCTAATTCCTCGGCAGTAAAAATTTCCTTTACACTTGCATCCGCATAACTCTTGTAATCCTGGAAACGTGTACGCATGATACTCATTTGGTCCAGCAATTCATCTCTTGTAATATATGGATAACTTTTTCCCTGAATATAAAAACTCATAATTGGATCGACAGAACCATTGTCATCAAAATCTTTGTAAATCAATTCTGCCGGTTCTGTATCACTTGCTTTACATTGTGTATTCAAACCGATATTGCCAACAATCAAATCCGGTTTGTCGTCTTCATTGAAGTCGTCGACCTGAATTTTATTCCACCATCCCACGTATGGTTTTGTGAAATAATCAGTTGTTTTATTAACCAGTTTTCCATTTGTATTAATGAAAACGGTTACAGGCATCCATTCGCCAACTATAATTAAATCCGGTTTTTTATCTCCGTTTAAATCTGTCCAGCTGGCATCAGTAACCATTCCTAACCTTTCAATTCCGGTAGACAAAGATTTAGTTTGATTAGAAAACTTCCCTTTTCCGTCATTAATCAAAATATAACTTTCTGGTGTTTCAGGATAACGGCCGGGAATGACACGGCCGCCAACAAAAAGATCCGGCTTTCCATCACCGTTTATATCTGCTATTCTGACACAACTTGTACTCGTCAGCATTTTTGGCAATGCATCTGTTTTTTTGGTAAAATTCCCTTTACCATCATTGATATACAACCGGCTTTGTAAAAGTGGATCTTCGGGCATGAAAGTCGCATAACCACCACTACATACAAACAAATCCATAAACCCGTCGCCATTTGTATCGAAAAATACGGCGTCTGTATCTTCACTTTTCTTATCCCCTTCAAAAGCAGAAACAGATTTTGAAGTAAAAGAACCACCTTTTTGCTGTAGATATAATTTGGCTGATTCTCCTGAACCGCCGCCAGCATAAACGTCTTCGAGACCATCACCATTTACATCTGCTTTGGCTAAACATGGACCGGAGAAAGATATCGGGTTAATCAACAATGGCTGGCGTTTGAAATCATTAGTCTTAAAAGGCGGACTGGTAAAAGCAATGGGTGATTGGATTGTTGTATAAACCGGAACAGAAATATCTTGAATTAATTTTCCGGATTTCGCACTTTTTTCAGTCAATGTTAATAACTGATTGATTTTAGGATTTATAATTATTTCTTCTTTTCCACTTATCCATGTAATCGTTAAAGAATCAATTTTATTTTCTTTTCCTAATCCAAAATGTAAAACCGGCGATACGCTGGACTGGTAACCACGGGTAGGCATTTGTTCCAGATATTGCTGTTGTTCTTTTTGATAAATAGTAATTTTTGCGCCCAGACCCAACGTATTCTTACCTTCGCCTGTAAGATTCAGTTTCAGGTAATTATTCTTTAATAATTTCTCACTTTCATTTTGATAAATAAAAGCAGGGTTATTAATATTATTAACGACTAAGTCCAGATCACCGTCATTATCAAGATCTGAATAAGCAGCACCTCCGCTATTAGAAATCTGGCCCAGTCCCCAGTTTTCAGCTACATTGGTAAAAGTCAGGTCCTTTTTATTTTGAAATAAATAATTTTTCATGTTCGAAGACGGCATTTTATAAACCATTTCCAACACATCTTCCCTGCTCACCTGCCCTTCTTTTCTTTTTAGATGATCTCCCATGAATTTCACAAAATCCATATTCGTAAAATCCCGGAGATTTCCATTGGTAATGAAAAGATCTTTCCAACCGTCATTATCATAATCCGCAAACAAAGAAGCCCAGCTCCAGTCCGTATTAGAAATCCCCGACAACTGCCCAATCTCCGAAAACACAGGCGTTCCTCCTTTTATCTCCTTTCCCTTTCCTCTCTGCCCTTCCCCATCATTCATTTGCAGCATATTCCTCATATACTGATGACGAAATCCTACTTTAACATTAAAATCAAACAGCTCGTAATTATCCAGTCCGGCCAGTAATTTTTGACGACGGTTATCTTCCGGCAGCATATCCAAAGTAAAAATATCAGGCAGACCATCATTGTTAAAATCAGCAATATCATTACCCATGGAAGAATGGGAAGTGTGGCCGATACCGGCGTCTGTCACATCGCTAAAAGTGCCGTTTCTATTATTTATATATAAAAAATCAGGAATAGAATAATCATTGGAAATGTACATATCCTGCCAGCCATCCTGGTTAATATCTGCAATTCCTATTCCTAATCCATACGTTAAAGGAGAACTGTGAATACCCGCTTTTACAGTTACATCAGTAAAAAACGGTGTTCCGTCTGACTTTAAATCATTACGAAATAATCTTACGCCTGCAATTGGGTCATCTTTTTTAAGTAAATCTGCCGTACTGGATTCATCCAATATCGGTAAGGCTCTCGGGTTATGGTTCAAAAGGAACATGTCCAGATCACCGTCCCGGTCATAGTCAAAAAATGCTGCTTGTGTGCTGTTGCTTGGAGTTGCCAAACCATATTGTTCCGCCATTTCATCGAATTGCGGAACTCCGTTTTCGTTATTTCCTTTGTTGATGAATAATTGATCTTTTAAACTTTCAGGTGATACATTTCCTGAATAACATACATAAATATCCAGTTTACCATCTCCATTTACGTCGGCCATAGTCACACCGGTTTTCCAGGGTTTTTCACGGCCGCCTACATTTGCAATGGCTGTGATATCTTCAAAAACCATTTTTCCTTTATTCAGGTAAAGTTTATTAGAAACCATATTACCTGTAAAATAAATATCATCCAGCCCGTCTCCGTTCAAATCACCGACTGCTACGCCTCCGCCATTGTAAAAATATTCATACATCAGCACATTGGTATTTAACCCTTCTGTTAATGTATTAGAAAAATCAACTTTGGTTTTTTCGGAAGTTAAAAGTGTAAAAAGTGGATTCCCCGGATCCTGCGTATTTTGTTCTTCAGATTTTCCTGACTTTTGGCAACCCGATAAAATCAAACTTCCTGCGATGATCAAACTGAAAAAATATTGAAAATTTATTTGCTTCATATCTGCAGCCAAACCGGATAGATGGAATAGAAAAAAGAAACTATGCCTTCTAATGAAGACATAGTTTCTGTAAAATTAATCATTATGTGATAACCAATTACTTATCGTAACCAGGGTTTTGCAACAGTTTAGCATTTCTGTTAATTTCATCACGACTAAATGGACGGAAGTACATTTTATCAATCCAGGTGCGGTTTTCATGAGACTTTTCCTCAACCGGTGTGTAAGTATAATCATAAACCGTAGTGTCATAATGATACGGTTCTTTCATAGACTTACCAGGTTTAAATTTACCAAGCACGTTGATATATTGTAACGGCCTTCCAAGTGTAGTCGGAGCAATCATCCAGCGACGAGCATCATGATAACGCTGCTCTTCATAAGCCATTTCAATTCTTTTCTCATGACGGTAAGCTTCTTTCAAAGCAGAACCGGTAGCAGTTAGTGCAGGCATACCAGCACGGAAACGGATTTTATTCAACCATGCAAGTGCAGCAGCATCCTGTCCCAATTCAATACTTGCTTCAATATAATTAAATACTGCTTCGGTATATCTGAAGAAAGGCCATGGAATATTCTGACGGTCTGTGTTTTCAACCAGGTCAGGATTTGGATCAATAAATTTACGCATATAATAACCGGTACGGCTACCGTTCCAGTCTTCAATAGAACTGCTCCGGGTATCTAATCCTTTGCGATTAATTAACGCACCAGCATCATTCAAAAGATCATATGAACCTGTTTGAATCTGATTTGCAGGATCTACATTACCCGAAATTTTGTTACGCGGTTTCCATGGAGCACCATCGTACATCACAGTAGCATACAAACGTGGATCACGGTTAACATAAGGAGCAGCTTTATGAGTTGGATTAGTCCATTTGAAAGGAGTTCCATCCATCATTTCGTAATCATCTACCAGTAAACCGATAGGCGTGTTACCTGCCCAGTTGTGATAGCCATTCGGACCATTTCTTAATCCTGTCTGACGGGCACCACCTTCGTTACCATCATTTAAACTTGCTGTAAAGAATTTTCCAAAAATAATTTCGCTGCCAGCAGATGCATCTAATGATTTGTCACCGCTATATCCAGCCATTGCAATAGAAGTATAATTTAATCTACCTTGCTCAGCTGTTGCAGGAGCAGTCAGGTTCAATTTATAACCACCATTTCCACCATCAATCACAGCTTTAGCAGCAGCCTGAGCGGCAGTCCAGCGAGCAGTACGATCTCCCGATAAATATCCCAGGAATTCAGGATTAGCAAAACCGGAAATAAGCGATGATTTAGCTTTTGCAGTTGGAATATCATGCAAATCACTTGCAGCATAAAGCAATACTCTCGATTTAAGAGCAAGCGCAGCTATCTTACTTGCACGGCCTTTAATTGCCGCTTTTCCATCTAATAAAAGAGCTGAACTATCACAGTCACTAATGATCGATTTTATACATTCATCAAATGTATTACGGCCAATGGAATAGTCTTCGTTCAAAGCATATTCCTTTTTAATCAATGGAACAGAACCGTAATAACGTACTAACTGCTGATAGTAATAAGCTCTTAAAAAATAAGCTTCTCCTTTTAATCTAACTTTTAGCGTTTCGTCTGTAAAAGTAGCCTTAGTTAAATTTGCGATAGCCTGGTTTGTTGCCCTGATCCGGGTATACATAGGTCCCCATCCATAAGTATCATCTATCCAACCCAGGTTAGAAGGACTTAAACTTCCTTCATTTACTGTGTTAATATTACGACCCGTATGCGTAAATACAGCTTCGTCGGTAAGGGAAGCCAGCATTTGCTCACTAAACCCACCTTGCTGAAGTCCGGCATAGATTCCTGTTACGAATCCCTCAGAGAGGGCTCCATCTTTCCAGACATCACTACTCGCAATTTCTGTCGGAGGAGTTACATCTAAAAAGTCTGTATCGCAGGAAGACAATCCAATTGTCCCGGACAATGCAATGACTAATATATTTTTGTAATTCAATTTCATGTTCATAATTAATTAAAATCCTACACGTAAACCTGCATTGATAATTCTCGACTGTGGATAATAATTTCCAGCAGAGTTAGTCGATTCCGGATCCCATATTTTGATTTTGGAAAAAGTAAACAGGTTCAATCCGTTCACATATAATCTAAATTTGCTCAAGCCCAATTTAGAACCAATTGCAGAAGGAAGGTTATATCCTAGCTCAACGTTTTTAACACGCACGTAATTGTTGCTTTTCAGGAAGTAATTATTAAAACCAGCAGTACCTGTATTGGTATAATACCTGTTGCTTCTGTTAGTCAAACGTGGGTATCTTGTATCCGGGTTGTCTATAGTCCAACGGTGATCGAAATCATATTTCAGATAATTACCAATATCACCTGACTCGGTTAAACCTACTAATTGTAAGCCACCAGCAGCTCCCTGGAATAAAATAGATAGGTCAAAAGCTTTGTATCCTAAATTAATAGATGCACCACCTGTGAACCATGGACGTTGTACTTTTTCGGAACGCAACCGGTCATCAGCGTTTATTTTACCATCTCCGTTCACATCTTTGAATTTCATATCTCCAGGAAGCAGATTTCCTGTGATGTCCTTGTAATTAAGCGTATTTGCATCAATTTCTGCCTGATCCTTGAAAGATCCGTCATACTGATAAACAAGGAATGATTGATAAGGCATTCCAGTAGTACGTTGGTATGGTGGTGCTCCTGGCGTTTCATCCCAATATTTAATCTGATTTTTCGCATATCCGCCATTTACACTTACTGAATAAGTGAAATCCTTGATGCTACCGTCATAACTTACCTTGAATTCCCATCCTTTGTTTTGCAGTTTTCCTAAATTTTGAGGAGGAAGTTTACCGTCAATACCAGCAGAAGAAGGAGTAGAACCTGCTTTTGGAATCAAAATCTTAGAACGGTTATTTACGAAGTAGTCAAACTCAAAAGCCACTTTATCTTTAAACAAAGTACCTTCAATACCAAAGTTTGAGTTATTAGCTACTTCCCACGTAAACTGGCTGTTAGCAACACGCGATTCAAGCAACGTTTTAGAAACCTGATCATTGATTACGTACTGACCAAAACCCATTGTGGACAGATATTGATATTCAGCAAGTGTTTCAGTACCTATGAAATAAGGTTCAGCACCCATTTGTCCCCATGAACCACGAAGTTTTACATTGTTCAGGAAGCGAATATTGTTTTTCCAGAAATCTTCTTCAGACATACGCCATCCAGCTGATACCCCTGGAAAAAATCCGAAACGGCCAGCTTTTGGAAAAATGTAAGAACCATCAACACGCCATAAAAATTCAGCTAAATATTTCTCTTTGTAATTGTAGCCGGCACGACCAAAATAACTCAACCTTGCACGTTTGTAAAGATCAAAGTTATTAATGTTTTGTTCAGGAGTACCACCAGCAAAAAGCTGATCAACCACAGGAGAAATAAAATATCTGCGGTAAGCGAAGAAACCATCCGCATCTACATTTTCACGCTGAATACCGCCCATTACATTAAAGTTATGCGCGCCAATTGATTTCTCATAAGAAACCTGGCCAGTTAACTGTACAGATAATTCCTGTGAAGAACTTTCAGTCAAACGAGGATCGGTAAAAGTAGATCTTACTGAACCGGTTAAAAGCGGGCTTGTGCCATCAGCTTCGTAAGTCTTTTTATCCCAATAATAAAGTGTCCATGGCTGTGCGAAAGATTTCTGACGACGCATCATTTTATCGACAGCTGCCATACCAACAATTTTCAATCCTTTTACACCAGGAACGTCAAATTCCAAGGTACCATTGGTTTGAATGTAATCACGTTTGTCATTATTGTAACCTGTTGTATTAGTTGTAATTACAGCAGGATTCTGTCCGTTTTCGATATCAGGACCAGGTTTTCCATTTGGCCAGATTGCAATTTCTGTTGGTTTTCCACGCATTAACATACGGAAAATATCACCAGCGCCACCACCATTTGGAAAATGACGGAATTCTTCACGCAAAGCAATACCAATTTTAGCCTTTAGATATTTGTTGATCTTGGTATCAAGATTGATACGCATATCGTACTGTTTGTAACCAGTAGCAGAATTGATATAGTTACCATCCTGATTAATATAACCCAATGACGCCAGATAGTTGATATTTTCACTTCCACCCATCAACTGAACATTATGACGCTGCTGAGGAGACCATTTACGAATAACTGATCCGTACCAGTCTGTATTAGGGTGGATCAGAGGATCTGTTCCGTCCTTATATTTTTGTATATCACCAGGCTGGAAAACAGCAGTCAATACATCTGTATTATCGGTTCTTTTATAAGTTCCGGCTGTATTAAAGCCTTGTAACGCTCCATTCCACTGACCAGCAGGCAGGTTGTCATAAATCTGCAATTCATTACGGATCGTAGCATATTCAGCAGCACTAGACATTTTTGGTACTACGGTCGGCTGTCCCATACCAATATTCATGTCATAAGACAATTGTGGCTTACCTGATTTACCACGTTTTGTAGTAATCAAAATAACACCATTACCTGCACGTGAACCGTAAATTGCAGCAGCAGCATCTTTCAAAACTGAGATACTTTCAATATCAGCAGGATTTAAACGATCCAAACCACCACTTCTGTTAGGAACACCATCCACAACGATCAGTGCATTACTGTTACCCAATGAGTTAGTACCACGAATACGAATAGCAGAACCATCGTAACCCGGCTCTCCGCTCGCCTGAACCGTAGAAATACCAGGAAGACGTCCACCCAATGTATTAGAAAGGTTAGCCGAAGGAGCTTTTTCAAGTTCTGTACCTTTTACGGCTACTACTGAACCGGTCAATGTTGCTTTTTTGGCAGTACCATAACCCACAACTACAACTTCTTCCAAAGACTTTGTATCAGCTAAAAGTGTAACATCAACAGATGACTTATTGCCTACAATGATTTCCTGTGTAAGATAACCAATATAAGAAAATACCAGTGTTGCATTTGCAGGAACATTAACTGAATATGCTCCTTCACTGTCTGTAACAGTACCTGAAGTAGTGCCCTTCACAACCACACTTACACCAGGCAAGCCAGTGCTTTGATCATCTTTTACTTTCCCTTTTATAGTTTCCTGGGCAAACGCTCCAATCACTGTAATTAGGGATAGAAAGAGAGAAAATGCATATCGCTGTGCACCGCGATATGTCCATCGAGTAGAAATTCTCATAGATTAATTGATAAAAAATAAAAAAATAATTGGTAAAATTTTCAATTGCTTAAGACTACATAAATGCAGAGCATAGAAACGACAATAGACTGGTTAAAAACGGATGCTGTTTTTAGTTGTAAAAAGGGTAATTGAAGTGTAGATATCTATTTTCATAAGTGAAGTTTTTGTTAGGCACGTAAATGAGTAATTCCTTCTAAAAAACGCTTTTCAAGTTCGATTGGCATGGAATTCAAAATCAATAAATAAGTTATCTGCATATCTATAATAGATAAGTACCAAATACTTTTTTTTACTAGTTTGATTGTACAAAAAGATATTAAAAATTTAACAAAAAAAAGCGTTCTAAAAAAATTTCAATGCATTATGAGAAAATAACAATAAAAGTAAGTGTCAAATCGACACTTTGCATAATTTGTATGTTATTTGTAACTTAATGTTGACTTAATGAAATGATCAATATATAATTAAGCCGCTTTTAAATTAAAATAAAATGGCAATTTACATCAAAAAATTATTCAATTTAAAAACGATATAATCCTTATAATTGTTATTATTATTGCGTGCTTAATTCATTCACTTGGGAATTTCTTCGCTATATTCGCAGTTTATTTCCCATTATTTTCGTCAATAATTACATTGTAATGAAATTCAAGTTACTCCTCATAATAGTTACAATATTTACTATCAGTTGTAAAAAAAATGCGTCTCCCGAAGAATACAATGCAAAAGCATCTGACCCAAAACTATTTCATGAAACCACGACATATCTAACGGATGTTATTATTCATGATATTTTTAAGCCGCCGGTCGCCAGCAGAATATATGGGTATTCTTTTTTAGCAGCTTATGAAGCATTGGTACCGGGTTATCAGGAATATCAATCGTTGGGCGGACAATTAATAAAATTCAAAAATACTCCAAAACCGGACACACGGTTAGTTTATTGCTATCCGCTCGCCAGTATTAAAGCATTTACTTCTGTTGGCCGCACACTTACTTTTTCAGGTAATATGTGGGACGATTATGAGAAGGATTTGTTTAAAAAATACCAGGATATGGGCATTCCCGAAGACGTATATGAGCGATCAATGGCCTATGGTGATACAGTTGCCAAACATATTATGGCTTATGCTGCCAAAGATCATTATAAAGAAATAAGAGGTTTTCGATATACCGTTACCAACATGCCCGGGACCTGGGTTCCTACACCACCTGCGTATGCTGATGCATGTGAGCCCATGTGGAATACGGTAAGGCCATTTACTTTAGATTCAATAACGCAGTTCCGTTGTCCGCCTCCGGCTAAATATGATCTCGATAAAAAGAGTAAATTCATGGAATTGACTATGGAGGTTTATAATATTGGAAAGAACCTGACGGAAGATCAAAAAGCAATAGCTTATTTCTGGGACGATAATGCTTTTGTAACCAATGTAATTGGACATGCGATGTTTGCCAATAAAAAAATGACTCCTTCCGGACATTGGCTAGCTATTGTCCGTACTGTTGCAACGGATAAAAAACTGGATATCATGAAATCTACCGAGGCATATACGTTAGGAGCGCTGGCTTTATATGATG
>Ga0247734_1001217_pt1 | contig 19912 bp, 13 predicted proteins | sample UWRJL103311B2_FD_180933 | JGI IMG/M metagenome (GOLD analysis project Ga0247734, IMG submission 180933) | Plant litter microbial communities from Arlington Agricultural Research Station in Wisconsin, United States - UWRJ-L103-311B-2 | ecosystem: Environmental > Terrestrial > Plant litter >... | reverse complement strand
GTTAGATACCCATGGTTACTATACTCCAACCAGCCTTCCTCTGCATCTTTATTCTTTACTATTATACCATCAAACGTCGCTATCAAAGTGACATTTCAGATGCAAAGCTTCGGGATATATTTAGTCTTCATTTTTGCTACGGTGCCACAACATTAAACGACTCTGGTGCGCAATAAAAATACGGTATAGTTCCTTTCAGCCTACGGATATGTACTGGATGCAATTGCATGCAGTATGGACATTGTATGGCGAAAATACACTATGCCAGAGAAAAATGGCCTGTTTCAATACTAGCACGATATTCAGAAATTCCATGTTCAGGAACTAATTATACTCACCACATTTAGTCTATTGTCTCCCTTCCCAACGCCTCCTGTGTGGTGCGCATGGTTATCGTCCCTATCATATATCCATGAATACTGATTATTGGTTCCTGTCCATAAAATCCTCGCTTTTCCTCAACCCAATATCGCCAGTACTTCTGACTAATCTGATTCGTCCATGTCTATATCTTGCCACGCCATTCCAAGTTCGGATTCTATCACCCTCACTGCTCTGCGCCATCAAACTCTCTAAAATCCCCAAACGTATCAATGCATCATCGATGTTTAGTCTCTCCAGTTGACCTTCCGGGGGTGTGTTGAGAATATCTCCAGCAATACAATCCTGATAAAACATTGGATCTGCAATGCTAACCAAACTAGTTCCCATGTCGGAATCGTTTCCCATGTTGTTTTCAGATAAAATATCATCAATACCACCTCTGTCTCGATCCATAGGGCTTGATGATCCCCGGGGAGAAGCATGGTCTAAAGTATCTGAGCTCATATGTTTTGGAATAAGTTCGGAGTTACCTGGCTGTGGTATAGCACGCGCAACAGGTCCGCGCCTAACAGGTCCACCAGCTTTCATGTGCCCCTCTATCTTCTTCTTTAAAGCAGATCTTTCAGCAATCTGCTGTGCTAAGACGACACGGTTCATACCCGCTGTGTCAAGCTCTTCCTCGTCTGACACTGGCTCTTCAGACATGAGTGTTTTTTGCTTTGGATTTCCTGGTATCTTCTTTTCATTTTTACTACTCTCAGGAATTGCATTTGTTTCTCCATGACTCGAAAGCCCTGATAGCTCATCCAGCTTCATTCCAAATTGGTCACGTTTTGTCTTTCCTCTAAATGCTAATTCTGTAGCTTGCTTTGCCTTTTTCACCTCTGCTGCTTTGCGTGCTTTCGTAATCGCATTTTGTTTACCTAGTCTTCTTGGGCCACCGAATATTGCATCAAGCTCATCCTCTTTCCGCTGCAAATCTTCCTCCTTCTTTTGTACTGCCTCCTGATGGATCATTTTCTCGACATGCTCTTCGATCTGATCATCATTCATCAAAGTGTTGGTTTCGACTGCTAGAACCTCCAACTCGGGAAACTTAAGTGGAACCGAGGGAGTTATGCTCCCCTTCCTGCCGAAGGTTTGGTCAAATACATTTTCGGCGTCTTTGATGGCAATTTGAGGAGTATGATATTTGACCTTATCTTTCATTTTCTTGAAAATACTTTTTGAACCCTGGGGTGCACAGTCATCGTCATCGTGATGGTGAAGGTGATGTGACTGCTCATTTCGGTACCAAGTAGTATCATCACCATCTGTGGCATGTACTGCAAAATCTCTCCGCTCTACGTTCTCTAGCGATGCACCAATCTTAGTTTGCTCCGTTCTCTCCTTACGATCAAAGCTGGGATATCTAGACCAAGATGTCGGATATCTCCTGTCGGGGCCAAGCTTGGCCAGCCTGGCGGCCTTATTGCTTCTAGCTTTCGCCCTTTTCGCGGTCTCCTCCATTTCTTGTTCCCAATTCTCCATGACATCGTCCTTCTTCGCCATCAAGGTATCATAATCCTCCCTTTTCAAGTTCTTATCGTTATTACTAGGTTTACTCTTGCTGTCAGCTCTCCTGGAAAAACTTGCTCGCCCCAAAGTGTGAGCAAAGATGCTCTTTTCCCTCCTAATTTTGGTTATTTCTTCGTTTTGAACGTCCAGCACTGCTTTTCCCCAAACACCCAATGTCAAATCATCAGCCGAGCCATTCATTACGATACCATTTGTTCTTCTGTCAAGGGTAAGGGTTGCAGGAGGAAGCGGCACACCAAGCATTTTCTCCATCGTACCATCGAAGGTTGATATATCACGCTCGTTGATGAGTGCTGAAGATGACTGCCTCGAGATTGGTGGCGATAACATCGGGTCAACGGCGACCTCTAGTTCAAATTCTTCATGGAATTTGCTTGAAAGGGGTACCGCCATATTGGAATGGGATACTAAGTCTGTAAATCTGGTCTGCACAACTTTTAGCTCTGCTTCCAGTTGACGGTGGGAATCGGTTTCTGATATGCCACTTGAGTCTGCCGTGAAACGATCGTGCTTTCCAGGCAATGGTATTGCCACCGCTGACAAACTGTCAAGATGCAAAGTAGAGAAACTTGATGTTGGTGGTAAAGATGGTGGTTCTATGAAAGAGAATTAGCCTTCTCCTTCCGTTCAAGCTTTTATTGGATGAGAGGAATCAGCACCTTTTGAAACTTGCAAATCTTTACCCTTTATCTCGGACGTGGACTTCGACAGATCGAAGCTGGAAGGATTTCGTGATAGATGAACGCTGTTGATACCTGAATCATAGAAGGCATAGTGTTCCTCTTCCAACAAAGCGATCTGGGAGTCTGGAACGCAGTGTATATGGGGGGCCATATCCGAATCTTTTTCCCATGGAGAAAAGTTTGACTGGGTCCCTTGAGAATACGCGCTGCTCGAAACGAAACGGCGATGGGTCTGGCTTCCTTTTTTAAACAAAGGTTTTAACGAACTACTACTGTCAATGTCACTTGGTGATAGGAGCTGAGATATTGCCATTTTGTATAAGTGCATGGGAGATGTTGATTTTGGAGATCCGTCAACTCCACCAAAATCTTCATTGCGAAGGTAAGTTGGTTGTACACAATCATTAATGCTTGAGTCCTCTGAGTTCATCACTGCTTGTGATGATGAACGATAGCCTTGACTATGGAGCCATTTGTTCAACGGCCGAGGACCAATGGTATTTGGTGACTTAATGTTAAGTAGCGGAGTTTCAACGTACCCTCCACTAAGTTTCCGAAGATGCTCACCACGATTCGGGACTGTGAAGGAAATCCTCCATGACGAATATGAAGCAGGGTCCGTGATACTTGGCAGCCGCATAGTTTGCAAGACAGGACATATTGGAACTGGAGGAATGGCACTGATAATTCTTTCCGGCCGGTGAATACCTGGTTGGAACGGAATACTGTGAGTGGACATTTTTGGGAAACTATGCCGCCGTAGAATTCTTGCTTCGAAGGATGCCTTTATTTTGGTCTGCGATAATTGGTTGAAGTCATTGTCTGATCTAGCTGCTGAAGGCAGCCTTGAAACTAGGGACAAAGCATAATCATGGGGAGAAGGCAGAGAGATTCTCTCTTCACCGGGGGTGCAAGTCCTTAGATTGGTCAGTAAAGGCTTTTGGTAGCACAGAATTTTAAGGTTACGACTAACTCTTGCACTACGGGTATTGAGAGTACTCGAGATGAATCAAAATATGATCCGGATACTGTTGGGAATGTGAGGGTTGGAGTAGTAAGTGACGAAGTCGGCAAGTATTCCCCATCTCGTGTCGCTCGACCGAGAGTGGAGTTGCCACCAAGAATCGTAGAGAGTGATTTAGCATCGTCGTCGTAAATCTCGCAGCTTAGCTCATCTTCTATTCTCTTTTGTCTGATGCGTCGAAGTTCTGCCCTCCGCTCAACTTCCTCTTCACTACTACCGACGCTGGATCTCAAGTGTCGTTTCGTGGAATTAGCAATACTCAAATCTCGTGAAAGGCGTTTCTTTAGTCTATCGGCAACAGCGTGGACAGCGTTTGCACTTCTCCTCGGTTTTGTCCGTACTAGTCCGCCATCAATGCTCGACTTTTCGTCCTCGAATATGGCCTGAAGATCAGCCGCATCGCTTGGATTCGACAGTCGAGAGACTATTGTACTTATAGATGCAACAAATGTAGGAGGAGAGTCGACTTTGGTTAGTGAGTGTCCTATTGCTGGTCTTGGAGCAAATCCGTCAGGAGATGGTGGTGCTCGATTGGTGCAGCATACTGTGAAGCCCATGGTCAAAGGTAGACAGACTATAGAGACGTGGGATCTCAAGATATCCAAAGGTCAAAAATGGCGACTAGCAGTGGTGCTATCTACGCCAAAAGAGAGAAATAACAGTGGTGGGATAGTGCATAGTTCTCTGGCAGCATTGGAGGGAAAAGGAAGTACTTGGCTATAAGCGTTGGGGAAGCATGAAGTACTCTTTCTCTATGAGAAGCAGGAACGAATGGCAGAACTGCCTGCCAGAACCTTTTTAAGCCACATAGCTGCATTTTCAACACAAAACGTTAATTTCCGTAAGTTCGATACGACTATCGATGTTCTTAGCTAGACACTAGCTACAAAGGTTGAATATTCCCCAGCCCTTGATACCTTTACAGAGGCTAAAAGCTGTTGAAAATAACAAAATTATCATTCAAAATAATATTCAGATGCCATGTTGTGACTGAAAGGTAGATCTACATTTGTATTAGAAATATGACTAGTCTAGAGAGAGCTCCTTTATCATTATGCTGAGTAGGAAGCCGTGAGTAGAAAAGAAGCTAGATGAGTACATGGTTGATGTATAGACAGATTAAGAGTAAAACAAGGAGAGTCCTTCTGATAATTCCTATTTACTATCTTCAAATTATGAAGCATACCTTTAGACTAAATATTGCACGGTAGCTAGTGTTCATCCATGATAGCCTTCTTCCACGCAACCAGAACAAGCAGCAACATATCACCTGTAGTGGAAATCCTCAGGCATGAACACTAGCCCTACTACCACTCACTGTCTTTCCCTTCTATCACAGAAAGATATTATTTTCCTCAATGAAACTACACAGTATACAAGAGCCTAATCATAAAAACCTTGCCTCCTTGTAAAACATCTTCTTAACTACTGTTTAGAGGTACCTCACGAGAGATGGATAATGTTAAAGTTCCTCGGTTTCTTCTGCTCATAGTATGTTCACTGTATCACTTAGACAACTCTTGCTGTATAAGCAAAGTCTATCTGATTAATCTAGGTCTTTAATTCTTGATGATTCTATTTCTATTTAAAATCACACGTTGCAAACTACGGCTGAATATGTTCAATTTGAACTCTTGCTGGAAAAATGCTAACAAACTATACCCTTTAGTAAGTTTACTAGTACAATGGATTGGCACTTTGTGAAAAATCATTAGCTAAGCTTTTATATTATAATTATGTTCCAAGACTTCTAAGGCATAGCTGTTTCACTTTGAATACTTAGCAGGCTCTATATTGTTGTCCTGTGTATTCGTTCCAGCCAACGAAGAAATAGCGTCTTCGCCGCTCTGGGTGGAGGGCAGCCTATGGGGTGTACGGTTGGCTTATTTCTAGATGGAATCTTCATCGAGTGAATTTAGCTTCCTCTATTGCTATTGTTTAAGGGCTATTTGCAGAGAAATGTGTACTGCCATAGCTATGCTACCAACTCTCCTATCCTCCCCTTCTAAGCACCTTTCCTAGATTCCAACAAGATCTGCTAATTAGGACTAGCGCTGAGTTTCGATTTATTCTTCTTTAGTCTCAAAGCTCCCAGTTCCTTATCTAAATAGTCACGTAAATGTCCTTCAATGAGCGAGATGATAGCGATAGGCTTGGTCAACAAAATTAACAATATGTCTGGCATGAGGCCATTCTTGGTGCAAATATTCTATACAAGCCTGTTGCTTTCTTATGAAAACCTTTGCAGTATCCGTACTCTTCAATATCATAAAAGAAGTACATTCTCCAGCTGCCCTATTATTCCATGCTACTTCTTAAGCTAAGGCTTTTTTCAGAGCAGAGATCTGATCGAGAACGGACGCTTTCGAGGTGCCACCTGCAGCAGATCTCATCTCAACCGATTTTTCGTAATCAAAGCATTCAAGCACATCCTTCTCAAAACGCTTGTCAATGCTCTGGAAATCGGAAATGCTCATTTTGTCCATTGGGGTACCTGATTTCTCAGAGAATGCGACACATTGTCCTGAAATGTGATGTGTATCTGATAGATGAAATTAGATGGTGACTTTGTGGTATAGCTGGGTATTTACCTCTGAATGGGACCTTCTTTCTCACCAGGTAATCGGCTAGATCCGTCGCCTGTTCCATTTAGTTAAACCATATGTTAGAATAAAATAGAAGGTTGACGTACCAACATGAAGGGATCTAAAGCAGCCTTCATGCGCTCTGGGTTGGTCGCGAGAGTTGATATAACTCCAGTAGCGATTTGGATGCTATCTGACACGGTTTTGCAGTGATCAAGTAGAGGTTCTACTGATTCTTGAAGGTCCTTGTTATATGTCCTTGACGTTATTAGCAATCGATTGGTAAGCAGGACACTTAATAGATAACGCTGCGTTTTTAAATGAACGGTCCCTTAGTACATACGATGGAATACCCTTGATTGTCATCATCAACCCAGCCATTTGACCAAAAGCACGACCGCTCTTTCCTCTGAGAAGTTCGAGGGAGTCAGGATTTTTCTTCTGGGGCACTATCGTTAAGATTAGTGATTGTAGTTCGAATAATTGACTCTAATCTCTCTAGTTCATATAGAATCTACTTACTCAGAGAGCTACCAGTGGAACTTTGGATTGTCAGCACTATGAGATATATTACGGATCTATATAACTTACTATGCATCTGCTAGTTTGACAAAAGAAAATTCTTGAGTGCTAGAATAATCAGAATAGTTCTCATACTTACAAGATGGCACTTACCTGTAGATGATGAGGTCTTCAGCAAATCGAGAAATATGAGTCATGAGCATGGATCCCCATTGCATGGTCTCCAACGCAAAATCTCTAGAGCTCACAGCTGCCATTGAGTTCATGAGTAAGCCCTCAAACCCAAGTTCTTTTGCCATAGCCTCGCGGTCAATATTGAATGGGTTGCCAGCGAGTGCTCCACAACCCAATGGGCTCTGATTGACTCGGGAGATAACTTCTCGTAAACGCTCAAGATCATCTGAGAATGCCATACCATAAGATAACATCCAATGGCTCCAGCGTATAGGCTGTGCACGCTGAAGATGGGTGTAACCAGGCATAACATAATCAATCTCCTTTTCAGCTCTGGCAGCAATGACCTTGAGGAAGTCAACAAGGAAGCCCTCTATCTTTCTCAGTTCGTCCCTCAGCCATAGTCGCATATCGGTAGCAATCTGCTCGTTTCGGCTTCTGCCAGTATGCAGCTTCCCCCCGATTTCTTTACCAATGATCTCGCCCAACCTACGCTCATTTGCAGTATGAATATCTTCATCAACGCCTGGAATAATCTTGAATGTTCCTGTAACCCACTCTGCCTCAACTTCCTTCAGGCCCTTCTCAATGGCAGAGAATTCAGCATCTGTGAGAATCCCTCCCTTATGGTTTGCGCGGGCCCATGCAATGCTTCCTAGAATATCCTGAGAATGAAAAGCACGGTCATAATAGATAGACTCGTTGTATGAGACCATAAGAGGGTCAAGACCACCTAGCAATTGAGTTGGTATGCATTTATTGCCGCCGATTGGAAGGTCATACCTGTAAACCGTCCACCCCAGAGCATGTTTTCCCCAGGTTTACTACCTGGCGCCCTAGCTGCCAGTGATGGATTATCAGACGGAGCCATGATTGCGGATTGTACTGGATGTCAAGAACAAGAAGAATATGTACGAAGAGTCACAAGAAAGAGATTTGAAGTGCAAAGTACTATTGTAATATCAAAATCAATTGGTAATTGTGACTTGTGACTGAAAACTTAAATTTTTTGTAGCTGCATGCATTTCACGGAATATTCAGCCTTGCGCTAGCGCCGATAACGCAAGTGCACGGTCCAGAACTACTACGGTGACCGAGAAAACCAGATAACCTTATACCATCCCATGTTGCCGAGGCGGGGCCTTTTTTGAGCCTCCTCGTGATACTTATATCCGCACTAAATTGTGAAGATCAATAAATTCGATTTGAAGTTTCTCATTTGGATTAAGATTTTTTATTGCATTCTTGATCTTTGTGTGCTAGATCATTTTCAAAGTAGTCCGTTACCGCTCTTGCTTCAATACGCGGCTTTGGTTGTCCACTGATTAACCTGTGTCAGTCAATGCCTGACGCTTCAGATCAGCCCTTGTTCTCGGTTTGGTCATCCCAACGTTAGACCTCGACACTGTTCAAACAGTTAGATCTCCACAAAGTCTCGCACACTCGATAACACAGCTATCTTCTTCAAAATGGCCTCTTTCCCAAATATTTATACCCATCGCAAAGTCGCAGATACTGCGTCCAAAGCATGCGAAATATGCTACAAACCCAGTACTAGTGTTCTTGTTACGCCAGAAAATAAGGTCAAATCTAAACCCTCTAGCTAGTCAAGTCAGGGTGTATCTGTTCTAACTTCCGCGTAGGACTTCTTCTACGTATGCGTTGGTCATCTTAAGGATAGGGGATTCTGTAGCCCCATCATTGATGAGGCTGCAGTCGCAGCTAAGAAGAAGAAAGAGATGGAAGCTGAGGTAGAAAGAGTGAAGCTAGAGTTTGAAGAAAAACAAAAAAAGAAAAAGGAAAAGGAGAAAGAAAAGGACAAGGACCAGGACAAAACTAAAGATGACAAAAGCGAAAAGTCCGCGGAAGAAAAGGTTCGTCCAGATGAGAAACTACTCTAATGAAAATGGAACTTAACGGAAATAGAAGAAGGTAGACGGAAATACTACTCCAGTACCCGACGAGGAACCTCGAGTGTTTGCTCTTAAGAAAGCATTTTATCAACAGCGCATCGACAAAAAACGTCAAGCAGAAGTTGCAAGGCGAAATCGTGAGAGGCTGCAAAATCCAAACCTCTTTCCCCAAGTCCCAAAAGATCTTCCTTAAGCACCAGAAATTGTAAACAGTCTAGCATGACTCAATACTATAGCTATCTCAGCCCACCTCGCACCCTTCTCAATACAATCACGTGATCGGAAGAACGGTACCTCCACGTCCATTCGAAGGCTTTAGATGGAAATATCCTCCAGATTGCGCTCTGTGGGCTCAGATCATAGAAAGGCAACCCATTTTGCCAGCTCCAGAAGGAATTGCTGTAGTCAGCTTGCAGGTCTCGCATATAATCTAAATTGTCTTTGCGTGGCTCATAAGTATGTCTTGCGCAACCACAGTTGAAGGTCAGAGGAGGAAATCGAATATTCGGACACGTCATGTCTGAATGCAGGTCTCATTGTAAGTTCTTGCGGGGTTCTGCTGACTGCATCATGAAGTTTGTTGATCGAACTCTGCTGTTATTGGCGGTACGATATATGTATCCATAAGCATGGGTGCGTTGGCTTTTCGCTAGACCTTGAAGATATATTTGTACAGCCTACTATACTAAGGTGTTGTTCTTACGGTGTAAATGGTAGGCAATAGTTAATCTGTGATGTATCTTCCGTTTGTTATTCAATCCTGATTAAATTTCTCTGACCGAAGACGCGCGCCTCTATCCATGCATTTGGGAACGTCAGTAATAATATGTTCCAACAACACTATGCTCTCGATGGAGTAAAACCATCCGCCTTAGTCTTGATCAGATCATGCAGTTGCTCGCAGCCTTACGCTTTTTGAAGGCCTCGCGTCAAGGTCTGCTCTCTAGTGCTTACTATTTTCCAGCCCCATGACTGAAGCTTGATCTCGGTTTCCTGCCTAGGTACCCCATTTTCTTTATAGCTCATGTTCTTTTGCAAATAGTTCTCTTGGATACCACTTGATCTTATTCCATTAATTAGCTCTATTTCAGTGAAACGGAACGAAGAAAGTCTGTTGTTAGAAAACTTGATATCGATGATATTAGTAGAAGCCGATCCGTAACAGTATATCCGAACTTGACACAATATTCCTTGTGGAGCTCCTACATATTATCCGAGCACTGAAGTATATGATGACTGCATGCTGCTACTGTTGTCATCCAAGAGCGCTGTACGCCCACAATTTCATAGGCCCAATATCCGAAATCTCCCATCCTGGGTTCAAAGGTCAGTTCGACATATATCTGTTCAGGACATCCAACAGATTTACCCACAAGATCTGCATTCTCCACCTCACGTATGCATCCCTTTTGGTCGACTTCGCAATATATTCTTATTATCCAATAAAGAAGCTTGTACTTTGTTGACTAGGCTGCGGTCTGACTCGCATGAGACACGGATGATTTCGGGACGCTGTTTGCTGATGTTTTTAAATGTATAGACATCCTGAAAATGGTAGACAAACTACTCTACTCATGGTATAAACTATATCTCTTCTTAACATACATTTATAAAATAATATAATTCATGCAATTCGACCATATAATAGTTCTTGTTATTGGTTCACCCTTGCTAGACAATCACTTCCATGAACTGTGCCTCATCATGAATTTCTATATAAGGTAGGAGGCTTATGGTGGAACTCTGGTCGGTGTATGAAAGTCGTTAGTATCACTGATACTTTATGAAGACCTACCTAGGTAAGAGGCCTATATCACACTAACGTCTTTTATACACCGACCACTCTTCCCGTTGTTATATATCACAGCTTCTTGCTTATCAAAAGTTGCTATAATGTCTACCCACCAAGTAAGGCACGTCACGTTGTATCAGGAGATCACCGATACTGTAACCAGAAGTGGGTCATGTAACGAACGGCAGCATCTTGCATACCCGAGCATATCGATGATAGCCGCTTGAAACTGAAAAGGGAAGCTAGTTGAATTGCCGCAATAATACCGTATACTAGCTTAGTCATACCTTCTACTAATCAAACAGTCAGTAACACAAAGATGGCTTGTTTTTATAAGATATTGTTCGCATTTCATCACGCTGAGGCAGTTCTTTTGTAGCTGCAAAAGCCATCAATTATTCTTAGGCTACGTTAATGCTATTTATATTCGATAGGAATCCTTATCTAATGCTTGGTATTTTACTGCGATTTTATTGGCTCGAGAATAATCGAATATGTGTCGTCTTTGATGCAATGTGCTCTTCAGAATACGCTTGTTCGATGTTCTTCTAAAACTACGAGGAAAGGTTTTAATTTATCCACATCTACACTTGAATTTAGTATGGAGTACTGGGTGTCACTTCAAATCGAGCTCTTTACTGTTTTATAGGAACTTAGGTAGCGGTACAAGGCTAAAATAAGGTCTTGAGGTTTTGCCTAGGATAGCAGGAAGTATGGCTGCATCATTTGTGTTTACAAATAAGAGTGCAACGCAGTTGAGTGATCTATAAGCAGCCATCGGGACCATCTAGGCCGTGAATATAGCGAGACTCCATCGCCTGCCTTGCTTAATTCGGCCCTATGCTGTCATCAAAGCGGGCCGTGCAAATTTCCCCAAACATTAGGGAACTATCTACGCTCGTAAACCCAATACTGGCAAAGTGAGACATTGTCACCTTACTGCTACTGAAGTAGCCTAGGCAGCCACCAAACAAGCCTAGACCTTCACTGAATGCAAACCTCCTCAAGGTAGGATATCTCATTCTTTCTATCTTTGGGTATTTGGTAGGGAAGTTTAGAAGACAGAGAGTTGTTTGTTTCAATGTCTCTGAACTACAGTGTTGTAGTCTTTAGGAGATCGGAGATTTTGATAGCTGCTCAGAGTTGATTTGTTCTATTGCAAACTGCACAATTAGAATCGTTTGAAGACGGGTGGAAAGGCAATATGGAAGTCTTAGGATTTTGGTATATTGCATCAAGAAAGGTTCCGATCATTGGAACCACGTCATCAGTTCTCGAGTTTCCGCCTCTAATGCCTAAGAGTTTACATCTTTTCATACCCCTTCATGGTAGGTGGTAATCTAATACCCGTGGCCAGGGAATCCCCCCCTTCAATTCTTCCCGACTCAACCTTAGACACGACCTCGTCAACCCGTCCCTTTTGTAGGCTGAAAGATGGACAGATCCACACCCCGCAACTGCATTTCATACCTTGCCATGCATATTGTCCCAACTTCGCATTACATTTGCTGTTTGGACATTCGAGCCGGCCAGTGAGTAAACCTTGTTCTAGCTCAGAACGCATCCAGGAAAGGGGCGAGAGGAAGTGGTGTGTGCAGGCGCTGTGTAATGGGGCTGGTGGAATCGTAGGTGTAAGGCTCGCAATCGGCCCAGTTTGACTCTGATGTGTTTGTGGAGGAGTGTTAGGTAGGTGAAATAATAGATATGGTGTGGTTGCTAGTGTTCGGCTGCGAGATTACACTTCAGTCTCACTTCTACCAGAGAAAAGGGGGTTTTCGATCAAGTGTGGGGGCTCTTACCGGCACTTCCTGCACCTCAACTCGATATGCCTTCCTTCGTGGCTTCTCTCCTCTTGAACTTGCTCATCCTCAAAACGCAGTGTATCGGGGGCCATTCCGGCAGCGAGTGCCAAACCTACCTCCCTTTGATACAACCACCTCTGATATTTGGGTTGGGAATCAATATCTCGAGGACATCCCATCTCTTTGTAAAACTGCAATTGCGCCATGAACCCATCATTAGGCTCAGCGAAGTCTCTGACCTTCTGGATGAGTTTAAGAGCAGAATCAACAGTGTAGTGAGGATACATCCTCAGAAGATAAGCAATAACAATGGTGACCGAACGTGACTTTCCCATTGCACTTCGAAACCATTAGAGATGTCCTCCTCTGTGCACAAGCAAAATAATAGACTTGGGAGATTAACAGAAAGTTGATAGACTTACCAATGTACTAGAACACTGCCTTTACGACCATCCTTTCCTTCCTTGAGCCCCTTTTCTATCCAACTTCCAGTGCTCTCAAATTCGCCCAGCAGGTTCTCGTCTTCTACATCATCAACCTCAACCCCGAGGTGTTCATACTTTTCCCAATCCTCAAAATCTTTGAAATCATACTTCAGAACCGAGACAACATGTGTGATGCCAGCATCTGCCAATGTAGTCTTGCGGCTTAGAGCATAAATACTATTCAAAGTGTTAAGATGTGATTCTAAGATTGGGTCACGTGGTCCAAAATGAAGAACTCACCCTCCAACGAATAGCTCATCATCTCCAGGCACTCGTGAAAGCGCCATGCTGATTGGAGAAGGCCTGTAATCCAGCTTGGCGATTTCTGATGCTATTAGAGGCTTGTACTCTAATAAAATTCGAGTTGTGACGTTTCGAAAATGTCAGTGGGGAGGATCTCGATTGCTCTGTTTAATTTGCAATATAATGGTGAATCCTAGAAAGAAAGGAATATGTAACTTTAAGATGTCGAGAAACTGGATCCTTGCACTTGGCCCATTGATATCTCGTACTAGCTGTAATTAGTTCTCTTCTTGGAGTTGAATTTGAAGCATCCTCAAATCCCCACTAGATCGTTTGTGATGCCTCAGGCAAAAAGCATTTGAAAGTAAATCAGTCACGTGTGTATCGGCTAGCAAATAACCCCCTTAGTTTTCGCGAGCCCCTTTTTCTCAATAACATCACTCCTCGAACACTGACTTCTCCAAACGATTTTTCGCATTCAACTGCTCTTTACGGAATGTGCTGCTTGAAAGGCCCGAGTACCGAGACATATCATGCAAGCCTTGCCAATTCTCGGCCAAATGAATACCATCCCTGGATATTGCCGGACGTTTGTGGGGAGGTAGTTTTCATCATGGGTGAAATTTATTCTGCGTATGTTACGTTGCGCTTGCGAAGGAAAGTGGAGTGTTGGATTCCCGTGAGCCAGGATACTACCGAGAGTCTTTTTTGGTAAGGAAGATCATTATTTTGCATATGTGATCGACCTGTCAATAGAGATATCACTCCGGTCACTTCCTATTATGTTGTTGTTACACAAGATGATCCACCACTGTCTCGTGTTCGTCAGCAGCTTATTTTGTGGCTGCAGTAAAGTAAAAATATCAAATTCTTACATCTATTGTACAGATGTGATGTCATTGAGAACTACTTTGTCTCTCTCATTTTGTGGTTAATCTTGAGCCATGGACTAGAAAAACCATGCCAACATTTGTGGAGAGGGAGTCGATGCTTTTTTGATAAATAGTTTGGCTAGCTTTTGTAATTAAGTCGCTGACGACGCAAAACAGGATTTGCGGCTTGAAAAAGAGCTTAGTACTTTATCTTAGTGTGATTTATTTGCAGGTAGTAAACATGTCGTTAGATGTTTGCAAATACGGCCGAAAATGTTTGATTACTGGCCTAACTACCAGAGCTGAAACACTGCCCGGATGTAATTTGCCCATGCGATTCTGATCAGTAATAGAGTTTTGATTCTGGAGTGACAGAAGGGACGAGGCGTAAAAGTACGGCTTGCCAAGAACGAAGAATTTCCTAATAAAGGGTCAATTCCGTGGATAAGCAAACTTGTAGTTTGCCTCTCAGCCGGTGAAGGAAAACTCATAACCTTGAAAGTGCAGTAGACAAATTATTATGGATACCAAAACTTGGAAATTGTTATTGACTTTGGTGGCAATTGGATTCGAGCGGCTGGTTTAATTTATCTAGTCAAAATTATCACTCTAGATCAGATCTGGATTGCGTACGCACATGGACCGCGATCGTTCCTTCAGTACTTTATTATTAAAGTTTGAGCCCTGCGGGAGCAAGTATAACATCCCTGCATCCTCGTGGCTTCGAACTTTCACAGAATATTCCTGTTCCCGATCCCGACACGAGCCTAGTCGTTTTAGTCAGGCTGGATTACGTTATATGTTAGAGTCAAATCCATATATGCTAGGGTACTCTAGACCATATGTACTTTGTGTTGACAACCATCTTTCGGTTAGATTTCACAGTGGTTTATGAATTGAGCCTCTATCTGCGCAGTGCCGCAATATGCGCCTTTCGACTTATATATAGAGGATGTATTTGAATTGCTGCTTGGAATCGATAGTGTTCAAACAAAAGACAAATTACCTTTCCTGAGTTCTTTAGACAACAATAACTGGCTGGTGGCAATATACGCACTGCCATTTTGGATACTTGAGAGTACTTCACCCCACAACGTCATAGGTTCAGTCGATTGTTAAACCGGACACGCCTATGCTGTAACTTTCGTACAAAGTGAACGAAAGTCCGAAGTATTTTAGTTTTCGCCTCATCTCATCTTCGCCTCAATCTTTCAACCCTGTTGCAGCCCACTTCTTTCGGGTCTGCCTTCAACATAACATGCTTTGACTGCGGCTGATGACTCCGGCGACCAACTTTCTGAACACCTATGGATGCTGAGGGTGTGTTCATGTTTACTAGATTCCACGTAGGTGAAACAATCCTGCAATATCTATTCAGCTCAACACCGATTAGGAGGTAATGGCATGCCCGGCTCAGTCATACATCCCAAACGGAAGGCTCAGTTGTTGATTAAATTGTTGTCTTGCCCCCAACAGGTCTGTGCGCGATCTTCCTGCCAAGCAACACTTCCAAGGCATTCCTAAGTAGAGCTTGATTTTGGCAGGCAAATATTGCGCTTTAGTTCGACTGTCATAAAAAGGCTCGTCCATTCACACTGGTTCTCTGGTGGTAGGAGCAGGACTGAGGTTGGTTAAGCTCGGTTGGTCTTGCGATTAATCAAAATTCTTGTTGGCGCTTTAGGCTGAACCTTCGTCTGTCGCTGCAGACCACCTAGATGATGCACGTTTCGATTTTTATCCTGAGCTATTGGGTGGGAGAGCAAAAAGGCGCTCTCATAGGATGGCAGTCTGTTGCATCGCCTCGCAGGTGTGTGTGGTCTTTATTTACTTCCTAGTGCAAGGCTCAACGGGTGATGTATCAATGTATCCTCTTATTGGCAAATGTTCATGCATAAGTGGCGATTTGCCTAGCCATTTGCCTTGTATAAAACCCTAATGGTATGGATATGTAACCTGCAGAGAGCAATATAAATTTCTTGGCCTTGAGCGACAATGTATGCCTCATGTATAGATTCGAAAATGTCAGGCACAGCTTGAAGAATTCGCTACGGCCTGGATTTATATAGCTAAAGCTGGGCCAACTGCACGATTATCAATGGGAAACGACGAGCGTAGTATCACCCCCGTGAGCTTTAGCTGCACAACATACAGCTCAGATGCACGCATTATACTGTAGACCAAACCGACTCTGTAGTTCTGGTTTGACGACGAGGCACCAAGTCCCAAACAAGGCTCGAGGGCGGCTGTGAAACTCCCTCTTGCAGGACCTTTCCTTGAATCGGAAATGGATATGGAACAGTTTCCTGGTCATTGGAGAGCGGTTATATACAGTACTATAGCCTTCATCATAAGTCTGCAAGGGGACAAGTCCTCTAATTAAAATGTCTTGCTGAGCAATGGTCACCGATTGCCGTTGGGCTCTGAGCACGAATGTGTGCAGCATCGGATGCTACAGTCAACTATGAAAGCCTATCAGATATTATAGCATTGTGGGTTGAGTGTACTCCGAGTCTTTACAGACGAACCGCAGTTCTTTACACAAGCCACTAAGAGCTTCTCGGCGGGTAATCGGAGCAGCAGCGACGACGACATTTAGAGTCAAGAAATAGGCCGCCAATGGGCTGCTTATACTGTAGAAAGAAGATCCCACTGATGATATCGTATAACCTGCGGTGTGTATGTAGCACCGAAATACAATATTTTTGTTATAAAAATCCCCCAAACTCAGCTGGAGTGTCTCGCCTACATACTTGTTCCCCCCCGGGGGTTGAGCTCTAAGCGAATCAATACTTATCCATCAGGGAACAGCTTTCAGCATCACTTTTGCTTTGCCCGTTTACAGTAAAGATTAGCATTCGATGAGCAGACTGTAATATTACTTGCCTTATTTGAAATATGGATTTCTAATGTTCATTTTGGTCGGTAGATAGACATAGGTTGAGAGATTTTTCCATTAGTTTTACGGATATAAAAAAAAAAGCAGACGGAGATGGTGTATTAAGCGTCTTTCTAAAGAGGTTGGGAGCGCCGTGGAGATTTGCATCATGAAGAGTCGACAGATGTATATTGATATCTAGCAAAGTCTGTAGTGTTCAAGCTAATTGAATTCGTAGGCTACGCGTGTTGCAGAAATCTTCAGTGCAGGGCAGGCTATCCCCGACCATAAGCAGCAAAAACGGCACTATTGCTTTTTCAGAGAGGGATATCGATGACTCTGACTTAAGACGCCGAAAAGTATGGCCTACCTCATTGGAACATGTATGTCCATATGTAGTAAACTAAAGGGTGGTGATTACATACCGATAGTTACCTATTTTATATATATATAGTATGTAGTCACTTTTCTTTGTCCAAGTGGCGGGGCGTCAAATATCCTGGAGGCAACCTTGCAACCTTGCATTGCCAGCTGGTACAAAGCATATGGCTTGCGCTAAGCGGGCAGATAGGGCTGAAGGATTTCTCAATTGTGAGGAGACGATCCTCGCAACCCAAGCAAGCAAGTACAGTACAGTAGTACTGTACGTAGTAGTGCCGTGATTATTACAGTTCCACACCTTTATTATTAGAGGGGCGTCCATCCAACAAATCCGCTCAACCCTCCCCACTCGTCCCCAGTCCCAGCCTCCCGGGGTTCTGGCCCATGCCTTACCGCGACGAGAGAGCCGATTTGGAGATGTTGCGTGTTGGCGCTGTCCGTGTGTCGGTAGCACTTGCTGCTTTGCTGGTGTTGGAAGCATTTGTAACCACAGAGCCCCGCTACCGTACAGGACAGGACAGGACAGTAATACGGTATACGAAGCTAATAAGTGCATCTCCAGGTTAGCCTCGACCCCGCTCCAAAGGTACGGAGTGTACAGTATTGTAAAAGGTGAGGAAGGGAGGGCAAGATGCCATACTTACTGACGTATGTATGTATGTATGTATGTATGTATACCTTCATATGAGACAACCACTAACGACTCCCAGGAGGACGACCATCGGCAGCATCAGAAGACCAAAAGGGGTGTGCACATTCATCGCTACTCTTGCCCTTGCCCTTACCCTTGCCTTGTCTTGCCCGCCAAAGATGAACGACCAGAGATCCAAGATCGATGGCCGATGATCAAATCATGACTACGAAGTACACGCGGAGTACCCATCATTCTTACCCTCGCCGAGGCGGCTATTACGGCCTGAAGACCACCCTCGTGTGGGTACAGTATCGGTAGACAGGTAGACAGGTAGGCATTTCTTGTTTCAGCTCCAGGACAGGGCGTAAATACATCCATCTATCCTCAGGCAATGATGACAAGCAGCGAAGCGTAGTGATGCTTGTAATTAAACTCCCTCGAGGCAGAAAATGGTATGGTGCAAGAGCTGCTCGTTCGATGGTGACTGGAGATGGAATGCAAAAGGGTGACGAAAGCGCACAGGAGGTAATAAGAGGCGCGCAGGACCTGTATATACAATGGCAGATTTGTGAATGTCAATGTGCATGCGAATGGTCTGTGAAACAGGGCAACCCTTGAAGTATCATACTTGAGTTGGCCGATGATCTGGTATCTGAAGAAGACCATTAGGAGGGAGGGAGGATGATCAAGTCAGCATACGACACACTCACTCCAACACTCGGAATGTACTCGGATGACAAGAAATGGACCCCGTGCAATACGAAAAGTACGAAGGTACGAAAGTCGGCGGTGCGCTCGCTAGAGAGAGTCAGATCCAGGATAGCAAGCAGATCGATTTGCTTACTTGATTCCTACCCTATATCCAGATCGAGAGAAGCATCTGGACGAGAGGGCTGGCTGAGTGAGGTGATAGAGCGAGGTATTGTATTGTATTGTATTGTATTGTACAATACTGTACTATATCCGCCAGGTATGTAAGTATTGTTGCATACCTTACAATACTGAAGGGGGCATTTCGTTCCTCGTTTGCACAGTAAGAACATCAGTAGGCTAACAACTAGCTTAGCCATGCTATTCGCAGCAGAACGTACTGGCGGTTGAGAAATCTACGCTAAGATGCATCGGTAGATATATATTGAACAATATTGCCCCGATATTGCTGTATATTGCTGTATACGCAATACCCGTACCGCCGTACGCACCTTGTATGTACTGTACAGTGCCTTATGGAAAGTATAAGCTCTGCGGCCCAGCCAACAGATAGATTCTCCATGTAGTGTATTGTAGTATATTGTACTGTAGTGTACTGTACTTTCGTGAGTTGCTTCTGTTCCACACTACAAGAACAACAACAACAACAACAACAGTAGTAGTACTACCGCCGTGCCGGACCACCAGGACTCCCCCCTCCTTACCTACAGTACAGTACTATACTGCACTTCTACTGTACAATACTGTAACTGTAACTGTAACTGTACTGTATGGTACGGCACGGTACGATCGGTTGGTCGGTCGGTAGACTGACCTGACCCTGCTCCTAGGGCTCCCTAGAACCTTGCTCGGAATGGCCTCTTTCCAGTGATACAGTAGAATCCATCCATTCTAATGGATCCTTCTTGCCAGGGAGCGGGCGGCCAGATGCGACTGTACCAATGAGCCAGCCAGTCCAAGTGAAGCCCCCCAGTCGTCCAGGAAGCAAGTAAGTACAGTAAGTAATAAAAGTAATACAGTAAGTAGGTAACTAACTTCCAACGTATTACTACTGCCCGTGCAGCCGCACCGCAGTCCGAGAAGTACCAGTACAAGGCTAGCTACACGCCCTCACTTACGGAAACAGACATCCCAGATGTTGTCGACAGTATTCGTACCGTATTAGTGTTTAGGGTTTACTATGTACAGTACTAAGTTCTGTAAACTGTAACCCTATTCCCAATTCCCAATTCCCAATTCCTCAATTCCCCAATTCCCACTCCACACCTAACTAACTAAGGTGGATGACCTAGAAAACCCCCCCTCCACACCATC
>Ga0247734_1001216_pt1 | contig 19913 bp, 14 predicted proteins | sample UWRJL103311B2_FD_180933 | JGI IMG/M metagenome (GOLD analysis project Ga0247734, IMG submission 180933) | Plant litter microbial communities from Arlington Agricultural Research Station in Wisconsin, United States - UWRJ-L103-311B-2 | ecosystem: Environmental > Terrestrial > Plant litter >... | reverse complement strand
TCCTCATGCAGCTAACTAAGGCGAACTGGTGCGCCATGCGCTCAGCCAGACCATCCATCACCGCGCACAACTGGGTGTTTACCTGCGCCTGCTGGATATTCCTATCCCAGGTACTTATGGCCCAAGCGCCGATGAGCAAAAGTTTTAGTTTCAATTCCCTGCCGGTGACGATCAATAAATATCCGGCAGGGTATCCTCTCTGTTATGATTTCATAAGAAACACCTCAAATTTTCTTATAACTTTGTATCATGTCAGTTGAAGAATTAGAAGCATATTTTGCAGGAATAGAATTGCCAGAGCAGATTACATTGGAACAGGGGGTTGTTATTGTAGATGTACCGCTTTTCCTTGAATCACATTTCAGCTATATCAAAACAAACGGCCATCTTAAATCTTCCGATGTTTTTCTCTTCCGGTTGAACAAACTGCATGGTATCCTGGAGAATGACAACAACTAATCTTGCTTTTCCCGTCCCGAGGCCCTGCACTGCCAGTTCGAAAACACTGTCAGTTTCGTTCAGCAGTAGACAGCGGTGCCTTAATTACAACCGTTGTATAACACAGTAAAGCGAGAGCGTGATTCAAAGTCAAACTGCAGTATTGCAGTCTTTTTATACAATAGCCGGCGTCGAGCGTGTGATAAATATCATTAAGTATCTGAGTCACTTTCCAAAGATCGTGTACCTCAGCAGGTTTAAAACACTTTCTTACTGACGGTATTGCGCAGAATTCGGGCACATGAGACCCAGAGAGGCAAATCCAGTAGATGCTCCAGGGATCATCTTTGTCCGCCTGGTACCGGTGCCATTCCTGCGCCGACACCATAAAAAACTGTCCCGGCAACACACTGAATGTACCTTCGCTTGTTTCGCAGGTCCCCCTGCCGCTTATACAGATAATGATGATCATATCTGCATCGCTCTCATCGCTGAAGGAATAGTACAAATCAGCTGCAGGGTAAAATCCAAGCCCAATAATGTAAAAGGGTTTAAGCAGCTCATTTTTTAATATAAACCAGCTTATTACTTCAGGTGGCACGATGAGCAGTTTTCTGCTTTTGCCTTGCCAGTACTGTTCGTCATCGGTATTTATATTATCACTTTCAAACATGATTTGAAATTAGAAAATTCATAAGACACTCCATTAAAAACAATATTTATTAAATGTCACGAAACGTATGTATAGGTTAAAGGTATAAAATATTCTATAACCAAATATCCTAAACTATAATTGACATGATTTGTGCGGTAGATACATAGACCTTTACACATGATCTGCGAACTGCACGACCCTTGCACATATGGGTGATCTTTCTGCCTTAATGCTGTCTTATAATGGCGTATTGGGGTATATTGCCTCAAATAATACTGACCAGTAGAAAATAAATTGCATAGGTTTCTCCTTTTTTACTTTCTTGCGGGGCTACAAAACGATACGAGACAATAAATTCCTAGATTTGCAGGTAAGCGCATTACTCAACAGCAGACATTGATATGGAAGACTACTTATTTCAGCACCTCGTGCAAATACGCCGCAATATTCATAAAAATCCAGAATTGGGTTTCCAGGAATTTCAAACGGCTGCGTTGGTACAGCGACATATGCGTGAACTGGATTTGCCTTTTGAAATTCTGGCAGAAACAGGAGTGTTAGCAACACTTAAAAAAGGGGATGGACCTACAGTTGTCTTACGTGCAGATATGGATGCCTTACCAATAAAAGAGGATACTGGATTACCTTTCACGTCTGCAAACGAGAATGTGATGCATGCTTGTGGACATGATATCCATACAACTATGCTAATTGGTGCAGCCCATCTATTGGTTGACCGGGATTTCAACGGAACAGTGAAGTTTCTATTTCAGCCTTCAGAAGAGGGAAACCTGCGTAGTCCTCAGCCGGGTAAGTCAGGTGGCCAGATTATAGCTGAAACAGGCAAGCTAAAAGACGCAATGGCGGTGATCGGTTTGCATGTCAATCCTTTGATGCCCGTGGGCACTTTAGGGTATACTCCTGGAGAAGCTCTTTCTAATGTTTGCAACTTTGTAATCCGCGTTATTGGTAAGTCGGGACACGCCGGGGCACTAGAACATGTAATTGATCCTGTACTGATCAGCAGTCATCTGATTGTTGCTGCACAATCTATTATTTCGCATACAGCGCCCACGCAACCAGCTGTTCTGGCTTTTACTACTACAGAGATTGTGGGAGAGCCTGCATATAATATCATTCCTGAAACAGTGATTTTAAAAGGAAGTTTGCGCGTGCTTAGCTTGGATACTTATAACCTGATAGTGCATAAATTGAAGATATTGATGAAGGGAATGGAAATATCTTATGACTGCAAAATCAACATAGAGTTCACTGCATATTATCCAAGTTTATTAAATGACGCGGCCCTGCATGAATCGCTAATTCCCGCACAGGAAAAGGTCTTTGGCAAAAACGTAATACAGCAGGGAGGGCAGCTGATTGCAGAAGATTTTGCTTTTTATTCGAGACAGGTGCCTTCTGTGTTTTATTTTTTGGGAGCATGGTCAGGCGAGGAAGAAGCTTATTTTTTGCATCATCCTAAGGTTAGGTTTGATGAGAAATGTATAGCCTTAGGGGCGGAGTTTTTGTCTGATACAGTGAAACAATTGCTCATTTAGCGTTACCATATCGTTTTACTAAAGTTCCATATACCATTCTACTCTTACTTAGCTGCTTTCACTTCGATTGTCTTAAGATGTAATTTTTGCCGATTTCTGTATCAAAAGTTAATGCATAGCCGGATGGTATCTTATGAGACTTCGATTGCGAATCAACCAGTTTAACAGGAGTTTTTGAGTGAACGATAACTGTGCCTCCAAGTGAAGATTTAATTATTGACGAGGTTAATTCTCCATTCTTCCATTCCATATCTACTTCCCAGCCACCTCTTGCTTTAAGCCCTTTAATGCTCCCATTCTTCCATGCTTTTGGTAAAGCTGGCAGAAGATCAACATAGCCCATCTGACTCTGCAGGAGCATTTCGGCCATTCCCGCTGTCCCTGCGAAATTTCCATCGATTTGAAAGGGTGGATGTGCATCAAAAAAATTGGGGTAAGTACCTCCTCCTTTTGATCCACCGCCGTTTTGATCCACATAATTCAGCAATTCACGGATCAGTTTGTAAGCATGATCACCATCCCTCAACCTGGCCCACCAGTTAATCTTCCATGCCTTACTCCAACCCGTCCCCTGATCTCCCCTAATTTCAAGTGAAGTTTTAGCCGCTTTAAACTGATCTGGTGTTAATGGCGAGATCTCTTTACCAGGATAAAGCCCAAACAGGTGTGAAGCATGACGATGATGGATATCTGTTTCTTCAAAATCCTTGTACCATTCCTGAAGCTGCCCCTTGCTTCCAATCTGAAGTGGTAAAAGTTTTTTACGTTTAGCAATTAGTGTATCCCGGAATGCCCTATCAACACCTAGCTTTTGGGAAGCATCAATAAGGTTATCAAACAAATCCCTAATTATAGACATATCCATGGTAGTAGCGACTGATACTGCCTGGCCTTTCCCATTCCTGTCTTTAAATAAATTCTCCGGCGATGTGGATGGTGCTGTAACCAAATATCCATTTTTGTCCTCCATAAGCCAGTCAAGTGTGAATTCTGCAGCGCCCTTCATCATCGGATATGCATATTGCTTTAAGAATTTCAGATCACCTGTATATAAATAATGTTCATATAGATGTCGTGTTAACCAGTCGCCACCCATAGCCCAGTTGGCCCATAATGGATCACCGTTTCCTTTGTCGCCTACTGCGTTGCTTAAAGCCCATAAATCTGAATTATGATGTGCTACCCAACCTTTGGCATTATAAAATTGTCGGGCAGTTACTTTACCTGTTTCTGAAAGGTCATGGATCCAGTTTAATAGTGGGGTATGCATTTCGGTCAGGTTGGTTACTTCTGCTGGCCAATAATTCATCTGAGTGTTGATATTAATTGTATAGTTAGAGCTCCAGGGTGCGCGTAATTCTTTGTTCCATATGCCCTGGAGATTGGCAGGAGGGCCGCCGGGGCGAGAGGAAGATATTAGCAGGTATCTACCATATTGAAAATAAAGTGTTTCTAGTTCAGGGTCATACGTTCCCCGGGAATACATTTGTAACCTCTTGTCTGATGGCAACTTTATATTAGGATTGTTGATTACTGTGTCCTCAATCTGAAACGAAACACGGTCAAAGTATTTCTTAAAATCGGCCACGTGATTGTTGTATAATTGTTTATACGGTTTCGCGACCGCCTTGGATACAAATTCAGATGTTATGTGGTCTTCGTCTTTTCCTTCCTTATCAGGACATTTATCAAAACCATTGAAACTTGTGGCAGCAGAAATGTACAAAGTGACGGACGTCGCGCTTTGTATTTGCATTTGAGAATCAGCATTTACTGTAATGGTGCCGTCCGTATTTCTAGCATGAATACGAGATTGAAATCGCATACCATTACATCCTAATGTATCTGAGTAGGTGATAGGTTCTTTTCCAGCTGGATTATAATAGGAGGGATTGACATGAGAAGGAGCTTTACCACTCAATATGATTTCGTTATTTCCCTTTGCTGTAATTCTGCTTTTTAATACACTTTTTGATGAAACAATCAGATTCAAGGCGCCCTTTTTATTAGCTTCAATTTTGACGATCATGATTTGATCTGGTGCAGAGATGAAAACTTTCCTTGTATACTGTACACCATTCACTGTGAATTCGGTTTGTGTGATTGCATTTTGGATGTCCAACTCACGGTGATAGGAGGTTGGTTTCTCACCGTTAAAGTCCTGGTCGATCATCACGTCTCCAAGAGGAAGGTATGATTCAGAATACACACCCTGCATATTTTTCGTAAGTACATTGGCTTTTGTATAATCCTCATCATCCATTAAAGCTTTCCTGATTAATGGAAGATTTGCGCTCGCAGTCGGATTTATATTGCCTTTAACTGGACCACCACTCCATAGTGTACTTTCATTCAGTTGCAAAAGCTCGTGCTCTACGCCGCCAAATACCATTGCACCGATTTTGCCATTGCCAACAGGCAACGCCTCTACCCATTGAGTTGCAGGTTTATCATACCATAATTTTAGGGGGTTGTCCTGCGCATTTAGGGATAAGCTAATTATTAGGAGACAAAAGGTGTAATATAATTTCATATGTAATATTTGGTTAGCAATATTTGAAGCCGGCAGGCTAATATAGGAAATTTGCATATTACATATGTCGCGATTAGCAAAGGAATGTATAATGCTTTTGTATGTATTCAGTTAGGGAAAAAGAAAAAGAATCACAAATCTTGATGTTCAGCACAGGATATCTTTCCACCATGTCTAAAAATTCTGTTTGTTATGAATGATTAGATGTATTTGAATCTAATATCCGCACTAGCCACCCGATGAACACAGGGTCAATGATCTAAATTGCAATTTACTTGCAGTGAGGATGGGAGTTACTCCGCTTATTTTAGACCACCAGAACGATGGTATATATCAAATTCGATTTTAATAATTTAAGACAAATTTTGTTGATCATATTCTTGCTTATAGGTAAGACGATATTTGGACAACAACTTAAGGGTAGCGCTCCCATGGCCAATTGGTATAACTTAGATCTGAAAACTGATGGCATGTTCGGTATTAGCATAGATAAAGCATATAACGAGTTGTTAAAGAAAAAAAAAGCAAAGCCTGTGATAGTAGCTGTGATCGATGGTGGTTTAGATTTTCATCACGAAGATTTAAACGGCGTATTATGGAGTAATCCCAAAGAAATTCCAGGAAACGGAAGAGACGACGATAATAATGGCTATATAGACGACGTCAACGGCTGGAACTTCATGGCCACGGGCTCGGTAAGTTACGAATTTGGGAACGAATTAATCGTGCAACAAATCAGAAGATATAAAACGAAGTATGGCGCCAAGGATAGTCTACAGATTCCAAAAGACGACTTGCCTGAATATAGGAAGTTTATTTTCTTACAAAAGGAATTAAGTGACAAAACTAAAAAAGTAAATCAGGAAATTGAGAATACCAGTAATCTGCTAAGTGACCTTAAAGTACTTCAATTAAAGATTGGGAAGCAAAGCCTGACGCTGGAGGATCTTAACAACTTTAGTCCTGCAGACGAATCTGAAAAGAATATTTGCAAGTTTATGGTTTCTGTTTTGCAAAAGAATCCAGACTTTGATAGGTATATTAAACAGACCCGGGAAGTACTTGAACAAAAAAGGCAAAGTTTAAAATATAAGCTTAATTTAAATTATGATCCGCGAGATGAATCTGCGAATACTGAAGGACGTTATTATGGGAATGGGAATATTTATGGCGCAGTGCCACCATCCCATGGTACACATGTTGCCGGAACTATTGCTGCCCAGCGAAATAATGGAATCGGTACCAATGGTGTTGCAGATAGTGTAATGCTAATGACAGTTAGAGCTATCCCAGATGGCCATGCCAAAGCATCTGATGAAGCAAATGCCATTCGTTATGCAGCTGACAATGGCGCAAAAGTCATCAATATGAGTTTCGGTTTGGGACTAGATATTGATGGCGATTTAATAAAGGATGCAATCAATTATGCTGTCGCAAAAGATATTCTTTTTGTTTGTGCCGCAGGAAACAGCAAACGGGATCTGGACTTAAGCCCATCCTACCCAAACCGTGATTCTGAAATTGACCAGTCCTTTACAGATGTATTTATTAAGGTCGGCGCTTCAGGATTTGAAGATGGAGATGGGGTGGTCGTTCCGTTTTCGAATTATGGACAGCGCAATGTTGATGTTTTCGCACCTGGCTTAAATATCAATTCTACAATTCCGGGAAATAAATATGAAGCACACAGTGGTACTAGTATGGCTGCGCCAGTTGTATCTGGTCTTGCCGCAGTAATTCGCGAGTATTATCCAAAATTGACTGCAGGTCAGGTTAAAAGAGTTATTCTGGAATCGGTGGTAAAGAGGGATGTGCTAAAGACTTTATGTGTAAGTGGTGGCGTCATCAATGCATTCGAAGCATTGAAGCTTGCAGCTACATACAAAAATTAGGGTGCTGCCGCCAGCAATAAAGGAAGTTTTTCCTGGACCTCATCAACATCATAGTAAATTCGATGCATTAAGAACTTTTTCATATATAAATGAAGCATCATGATATGACTGCATAAATGAGGGACGGGGCGCAGCATACCATGATGACTTCAACTAAACAAAAAAAATTCAAATCTAAGTTCGGTAAACAAATGAAGATAAATAGGGCCAAATGGCCCTATTTTAAATTCTACGGTCTTAATTATATCTCCTTTAAAATAGGCAGGAAAAAAATATAGGTCGATTGTAACTGATTTTTCATGCAGTTTTGGACATTTCCTCATTAATATAGACAATGGTTTGACCCCCTTAGTGTCTTCGGGGCGAAAACATCAATTAATGAAACTTAACAAATTTTTAACTATTGGCTTGTTTTTATTTACAGGCAGAACCGCTGCAATAGCCCAGGTAACGCAAATTCCATTTGAATTTAATGGAAAACACATGTATTTCAATCTGAAATACAACAATAACGATTCTCTTCATTTTATTTTCGATACTGGTGCAACCAATGCAACGATCGATTCGGCAACCGCTGAAATATCTGGTATTAATAAAATAGACCGTAAAACAGTATCAATGGGAGGTTCTGGTGGCTCACAATCATACTCAATGGTCGGCAACCAGACTTTAAAACCAAACGGATTGGAGATCAAAGATGTTAACCTTATCATGGTTAACTTTTCCTCTTTTCAGGTAGATTTTCCTCCGCGTAAGCCGTTTTCACCTCGCCGCTGAAGCGATACTGAGATTTTACCAGTTGGATGTGGCATAGACGCTTGACAAAACTTAGCTCACTAAGAGGGGGTTAAATAATATCCTTTTAAATAATAAACCACCTGTTGCGGTATTGGCGTGTGGGCAATTATATACGGTAGGCATAGATTTTATATTTAAAATTGCAAATACCAGTTTACCCAAGTCTTAATGATTAACAGCCGTTGCTTTAAGTATTCAGGCTCCAAAACAAAATTATTTTTAACGTATTCATGGCTGAGATGGAAGATCCAAAAGGCAAAGCCTAAATAGGGGAAAGCTCCCATTTCAATAGAAGTAATAGGCCTTATTTTTGTATAATTTTTAACAAGTAAAAAAAACGCTCTGTCAGCTTCTTCCCTTGTTCCCTGATTATGGATTATTAGCAAAAAGTAGTGGCTATAAAAAGAAACCAGGTCATTGATCAAATGTCCTTTACCTGAAAGCTCGAAATCATAAAACATGATCTGGCCATCTTCATCAAAATGGAAATTCGTAGGCAACAGGTCAAAATGGCAATATCCGTAACTCATGTTATCTTGGAAGAACTGCGCTAGTTTATCCCTTGCCAAAGCGGACATCTCATTCAACCATGTTAAATCCTCATAAATACCTGTACATGCAACTATAATCTTCGCCAATGGGTAGGTAAATAATGTATCAAGGTTGTATTCTTTTTTTTTGCTGTTTAATTGTAGTCCAGCAGTAATATTATGCATTTTAGCAAGCTCTTTCGCAAATGTGGCCACTTGTTTTTCGTCCAGATAGTAATGTGTTATTCCAGGTGCATAAACATACAACACGCCATAACATATTCCAGATGAGTGTTCAAGGTATTGGATATATACACCAGTATTATCAGCAATAGCCGCTGCAACACGTACGGCATTTAATTGCAGAATAGCTAACAATTCTATTTCTGCTTTTAATTCCTCCAAATCGGTGCTGTCAGCGTGGCGAATCTTAAATATATACTTGCTTGTGCTATTTTCTAACAGGTAGATATAGTTAAAAGTACTCCTGTACAGTTTGCAGGCAAATTTTTCTACCGTATATCTTTCTTCAACAAGAGACTGAATATCTTGAATCGAAATAATGGGACGCCCGGCGGTGACTGTTTTCATAGAGATGTCATTGATTATTTAATTTGAAATAAAGGAGGCTGTACATCCACTCCGCCTTCCTTTATGCTCATCATTTAAAAAAACAATTATATAATTAACCATGCTTATTATATTTTAAAGCTCAATCAATACCGCTCCCAAAAGTGCGATCAAGGTGAGTACGATGTTTACCTTAAAATGTTTGTACCAGCCTAATCTGTTGAATAAGCCACCACAAGCACAGGGATTACGATCATAGATATGGAAAACTGCACCACCAACATATAAAGTGAATAGTACCATCAGAAATAAAGACGCATACATTCCAATCAACCTCGTTTCAGGAATTACCAATAACACCACTAAGGCTAATTCAATTGTTGGTAATACATAAACGAGTATCTTTCCCATCCAGCGAGGGAATATCTGTATGTTCATGGCATGCTTAAACTTGTTAAAAGAGAATAATTTTGATAAAGCTGTGTAGGCCCAAAGTATGATCAATAATCCGGTAATAAAGATGATGAAGGGATGTAGGTTCATATTTATTCAATTAAATTAGTTAAATGTATATTTTCATACCGCCAAGTTACGAGTGAAAAGCAAAAAAAAAAGGGACACATGTCCCAAATGAATGGGCGTATGTCCCTGATAGAGAAATTTTTAATTCAGTTTTACATCCTTCTTGTTCTGTTTCTAATCCGGTTTAAAGTCTTACGTGAAATACCCAGATAGGCAGCGATGCTTTCCACGGACACTTTCCTGAACATAGCCGAACGGTTCCTGATCAGATGCAAATAATGTTCTTCAGGCGTCAACGCCGCAAAGTCAAGAATTCGTTGTTCGCTCATCCGTTGAAACTCAAATAATACTTTACGAACATACTCGTTGGTTTCGGGAAAGGCTTTAACAACCTGTTCCAGCTGGTCATAAGAAATAGACAACAGAATACTTGGTTCGAGTAATTCTATGAAGGTTTCTGATGGCACCTGATTAAAGAAACTGTTGATAGGTATCATCAACTGTCCTTCATTATAAAACCAGAAGGGAACCTTTCTATCTTCTTTCAATACACAGCCCATTGCTGCGCCGGTTTCAATAAACCATGCTCTATTTGCGATTTGACCTTCCTTCAAAATGATATGGTTTTTGGAATAGTATTCCCTTTTAATAATTTCGTTAAGTTTTTCTTTGAGTTCCAAACGCAAAGGATATTTGCCGGCTACTAACTTAAATAAGTCGTCATTTTCCATTTTTAAATGAATTGGATTATTCTTAAGTGTTAATTATCTCTGATTTGCGCTTGCAAAGCCCGGCTTCACCACAAATCTCTTCCAAATTGATTCAAAATTTTATTGGTCAGGTTGGTATGTCATAATATAGTTCATAGGAGTTTAATTAAGTATTAGTCAACAATGTACAAACAAATATTATTTACTCAAAAAAATATATTAATAAATATATTAACATTTATTTGTCTCTTACCTGATATTTAATATCTATATTGTTAATAATTTACTTTTTAATTAATGCGTTTCATTTTGCAGGATTTATAGTGGTAACATGCGTTTGAAAATTTATTTCCCTTATTCATCTATTTGTGAGATGCTATTTCGGTGCTTGCGTAAACGCCCATTTTTCAAAAAAAAAATTATCAATCTTAGTAATCAGGAGTGACCAGTCAATTCAATATTGTTTGGCAATTCTAAAATCTAATCATGAAACTGTATCGAAAATTAACTGATTAATTATAAGTTGTAACAAGTGTAATTAGTCTTTCTCTTTATTGAATTGTTTTAATCTAAAATTGTTGTCAATTGTCTATCTCGCAATGGAAAAAAAAGTCCCGGAATTCAAATATTGAATAAAGGGACTTTTAGCTTGTAAAAAAATATCAAATCTACAGCGAGATTTTGTAATAGTTAAAATTGTCAGGACAAAATTCCTTAAAAATGTTAATAACTATGTGTTCACAGAGACTGTTTGTTTACCACTTTTTAGCTTAATTTGTTTATTTTTCCAAATAAATGTACCAGTAAGTCCCTCTGGTAAGGTGATTTCACCAGTTAAACCCTCCATACCCTCGCGTCTAAATTTCACCTGGATCTGGCCAGTGGGGACGGGTATGCTACCTTCTGCACTCATCAGTTCGCCTAAAGCTGGTTTTATCAGTACTTTGCTAAATCCAGGGGCATCTGGCACAATTCCACAAATGGTTGCCAGAAAATCATAATTAGGACTGGCACTCCATGCGTGACAGTCGGAGCGGGTAGGTTCTGGTTTTTCTGCAAATGTTGTTAGGCCAAGCTTCAGCATATTTCTCCATGGACCGAGTTCACTGTAATACAAATCTGCCATGCCTGCTTGTTTTAATGCTTGTGTAAGATAAAAGCGATAGAAAAAGGTGACTTGTCCAATAGATTTATCTTCCAATAGCTTTTTCATCATCCGCGGGATTTCATTTTGCGGCATTGCACCACTTAAAACTGCCCAAATGCCTGCATGCTGGCTGTAGGATAACTGGTCTGGTGTATCTGCAACTAATCCCTTTTCCATGTTAAAACAAGTGGTAAAAGTCCTCTGGTTCAGATCCTCTGCTAATGTTTTATATGCTGCAGCCTGGTTTTCTTGTCCAAATTTTTCAAGCAGATCTGCAGCCTGTTGGAGGGTATAAGCATATTGCAAAGTCATTATTGCTGAATTTCCTTTGTCTGCTCCGGGAGCCGTACCCCAGCTATTAAAATTGTCCCAATCCACAAAGTTCCACCAGGTCAGCGGACCGAGCATTCTTTTGTCCTGATCTATCCTTGCATGGTACCAAGCCATTATCTCATTGATAGCTGGCAAAAACTGTTTGATAAATGCATCATCCTTGCGGTGCATCCAATAGTCATGAATCATAGACACCCAGAACAATGAAAAAGCAGGGATAATTTGTAGACGATTGCTTGGATAGCGGCTTTGTGTTAATCCCTCTGGTGTACGAGAATGGTAAAAATCTAAAATGGCTTTACGCATTAACCTGTCGTCTCCACTCGTATATAATGAGATCAACGCCTGAATTCGCGTGTCCCCTGCATATTGTAATTGCTCATAGTAAGGAGTATCATAATATTGTTCACCCGCGCATAGCTGTGCCGTGCGCCAGCCAGCGGTCCATATATCGCGAAGGCTAGGATCGTTGCTACTGAAAGTCGCCTTCATTTCCATGGGGTAGCCGGTTCTAATGCTGTAGATATCGTTAATAATCAAGGCCTCGTCCATTGTAGTAATATCCAACTGTAAATACCGATAACCCCTGATCCAAAGTGGTCTGAACTTTCTTTGCAGCCCGCCGTCTGGTAAAAAGATGTCGTAGTTGCCTTTAATCTCTTTATTCTCTATTTCATTCCTGTTTCCTTTAATATTGTTCAGATCAAACAGGGCTTCCGCGTAGGTAAGTTTTACGGACGCGCCTTTTCCCTGACTAACTATCAGTTCCGGATACGCGACTGTATTGACTGAGTTGTCCAATAAGATGCTAACGGTCTGATGGGCTGGGATATTTAACATGCCCTGCCCAACAATGAATGAACTGTTGGCAGTTATCACCTTCGCACGGCGAATAAATGGAAAGCGCGATAGTTTTTCCTGGAATAAAGGGATGTTTCTCGGTGCCAACGTCCAACGGTTATCTGTGCCATAACCCACAGGTTCCGGATGCACAATTTCTAAAGCGTTTTCCCAAGCGCTATCATCGTATACTGTTTGTTCCCATCCCCAAGGATATTTGGCGCCATCCACTTTATCCCCCGGGCTCACGACCATATAGGCTTTCAACCGTTCGCCATTATCGGTTGAGCAAGGCTGATAGGCCAAACTTTTCAATACTTTCCAATCTTTGTTGGTATTGATTATATTTTCAAGAGCTGAATTTCCCTGAACAATGAATGCCGTCTGATTTGAGATCTGGCCGACTGCGGAATGTTCTCCCATGTTCCACACTATTGCAGCAATGGTATTTTGGCCCTGTTGCAGGAATGGTGCAATATTCAGCGTTTCATAATACCAGTTGAACAGATCGCCACGAACGGGGCCGGAGTTAACCGGTGTCCCATTTACAAATAAACGGTAACGGTTATCGGCGCTGACGTTGATTACAAATGATGATGGCACAGCAGTCAGGCCAAAGGTTTTCCTGAAATGGTACACTCCATATTCCCTTTGCTGTGTAGTTGGATGAGTGACCCAGAAAGAGGACCATTCACCTTTTAATAGTTTTGGGTTTACTTTCTCAGTTTGACCCTTGGCCAGGCAAATTCCGAATAGAAATGCAAGGATAAACAGATTGATTTTTAATTTCATTGTTCCTACGATTTTTACAGGTTCGTATGTATTAGGTGAATATTTGGTTATACCAGGTACAATTTATGTGTGTGAAATGGTTTAACTAATCTACATATATAATTACTAATTAAAACGTTAGCTCAAGAGTGTTTGCGGATCTAAATCGCGAATATTCTGGAATGCTTGAATGTGGTTTTGTAAAAGCATTTAGCAAATACAAATTATTTTAAAATAATTTGCATTGTTTTGAATCCACATCAGAATTCTTTGATTAACACACGTAACTAATGGCAGTGTTGAATCTGTTACTGCATTTTGTGCTGGCCAATAGAATGTTGGCAGAAGGTTTATTGGAAAGGTTGTCGCCATCATATTTGTTATTTAAGATATGCAGCGATAGCGGGTATATGTTGGGCAAATGTTACAAATAAGGGGTAATTTCCGCAAAAATAATTTTCTGTTTGCCACTGAGATTTGCCTGTTCACCTCGGTTAAATGGACTTTCATCATAAATATAAATTTCAAAACATAAATATTCAGTTTACCGTAGGAGATTCAGGGATAACTATATACTTATCTATAAAATTAATATTATGGAAAAACGAGAATTTTCGAAAGCCGTGGATGCATATGTTAAACGCAAAGCGAACTCATGGCAGGAATTTATAGTGGAAGACCATTATGATAGCTTCAAATATGTCTTTGACATTATGGAGTTGTATTCTGAAAGTACGATAAATGAGATTGGCGATCGAATCTTTGCGAAGATAAAGCAGACGATCCGGGAGAACGAAAGAAAAAATAATTCGGAATAACATAGGAGACCTTTGTAATTTTTTATACTGTACCGTTTAACTATGAGTACAGGGAAAAAAAAACAATTTTTAAAGCTGGTCGATGCTTATCTGAAAGGCACGGCCAGCTCTCAAGAGCGCGCTTTTATAGATCAGTATTATGATTTGTTTTCTGATGGCGAAGACGTCTTTGAGACGATGGATCAATCGGAGGTTAGAGCTGTTGGCGACAGGCTAAAGGCCAGAATTGACGCTACACTCCAAACCAAAGAAAAAACCAACTACATTTTATCCTGGAAGTATATTTCAGTCGCAGCCACCATCCTGTTGGCTGCTGCCATGGGTATTTATTTTTACAAACTCAATCCGTCAAGGTTGAAAGCTTCGCTTCCTAACACAAAAATGCTTGCGGACATTTCACCGGGTAGGAATAAGGCTATTCTTACTTTGTCTAATGGACAAAAGATCTCACTTACAGATATGCGATTGGGGAAAATAGGAGATGAGCAAGGTGTGGTAATCAAAAAAGCTAAAGATGGTCAATTAGTATATCAGGGTACAAACTCAAGTGGCGAGCTCGCTTTCAACAGTGTTGTAACTCCAAAAGGTGGGCAATATCAGCTTTCGCTTCCTGATGGTACGCAGGTTTGGTTAAATGCAGCTTCTACCTTGAAGTATCCGATTGCATTTTCAGGAAAAGAGCGTATTGTGCAATTAAACGGTGAAGCCTATTTTGAAGTTGCAAAGAATAAAGGCAAACGTTTCGTTGTGACGACAGCAAATCAAACGGTTGAAGTATTAGGAACATCTTTCAATGTAAATTCCTATTCTGATGAGGTGAATACAAAAACTACCTTAATGAAAGGTAGCGTTAAAGTGAGAAATTCTGAATCAGGTCAAAGCGCTGTGATTAAGCCCGGTCAACAGACCTTGGTGAGTCCCTATCGTTCATCAATTGAACTAAAGGATGTAGATGTTGATGAAGCAATGGCGTGGAAGAATGGTTACTTTATGTTTGATGAGGAGCCTTTAGAAAGTATCCTAAGGAAGGTTTCGCGTTGGTATGACGTGGAAATACAATATCAACACTCGGATTTAAAAAAGAAACTTTTATTTAGTGGCACATTGTCCCGGTACAGTAATGTGTCTAAAGTCCTTAAAAAATTGGAATTGACAGAGTCAGTTAAGTTTCATGTAGAGGGAAGAAAAATCGTTGTCCTTCAATAGATGAAGGCGTTTCTGTATCCTATGTATTTTGACAAATAATAAGGCTGAATGAATATCAGGTGGCAACGCTGATATTCATTCAGCCTTGTTTTATTCTAATAGAATCTTATTGAAGAACCTCAAGTCTAACAGGGCCAATCAGGCCGGCTGGTCTCAGTTTATTATCAGGATGGTAAATGTTAAACTTTTTGGGGATTTTTCTGTCTTTTTCGGGCAGCCTGCTATCTCCAATCAAACGGTTTACCCAAGTGTTTACCACTTTAATTTCCAGTATGTTCTTTCCGGTTTTCAAAGCTGATGTGATATCTAATTTATAAGGTGGGACCCATGCACCGCCAATGTCGATCCCATTTACTTTTACTTTTGCAATTGCTGTGATTACTCCCAAGTCTAAGATTATAGTCTCATTCTTGTTGACTTTAGTGAATTCGAAATTATTATGATAATATGCAGCGCCAGAATAATATTTAATGCTGTCGGAACCATTGAGCACCCAATCCTGCAGCTGCCTGAAAACAACTGGCTTTGCAGGTCCCCACATTTTCGGATCAAAGTTTACGAGCCAGTCTCCTTTAATGGGAATGTTTTTAACAAGTTTTGGGTAGTTCGTTTTGTTATTATTTAGTTCTGCGATCTGTACATCAGTATTTTTTCTAAAAACAATGAACGCACTTTCGTAGGCTTCAAGCTTTAATGGAATAGTTGTGGTTGAATCTGAGATGTTATAATCAGGGAGGTCTCTCGTTCTTCCAGTAATAGGATCCCATAATTCCGGGCTCTTACCTGCAATTCTAAATGTCGGACTTATATCAACAGTTTTGCCTTGCTGGTTGCTAAGAAAATATATGGAACTATCATCAAGTTTTCGGTGTATGAATAGAACGGAATCTGCAGGATTGGTTTGGCAATCAGGTTTAATTTTGGTCATACTGAACACTTCTTCTAACGACATCCCATCAATCACCATACCCATACCTAGCTTGTGAAGTTTTACGCTTGAGCCATTGATATTCCCCCATAACTGAGTAGCTATTTCTTGAATTTGTTTGTCGGCTGTTCCATAGTTTTGGAGGCTGGGTGATCTTGATGGTCTAGGTCCTGATACTACAGCACCCCGCTCCACCAATTCCTTTAGCTTAACGAGGAGCTCAGGACGCATTGTTTGCAATTTAGGCAATACCAATATGCTATACGTCATACCATCAGGCAAGACCAGTTTACCATTCCTAACTTTCACCCGGTTTTTAATGACCTCTGCATTGATATAATCAAATGAATATCCCGCCGGGAGTCCGGGATCCTGTACGCCTGTCATTTTCGGTGCATCTTCACTAATAAAATATGCAACGTCAGCAACGTACTTCCCCTGTTGTAGTAAGAGGTTACACCTTTTTATATATTTCAAAAAGATATCCATGTCATAGTACCAGGTATTCAACCGATTGAACTCATTGCCAAACCATGTGTTGATTCCTGGGAATTCATCGTTTGGCTGATGAATGTAAACGTGAAGCAAGGTGCTGTTTATACCTTCCGCAAAAAACCTGTCGGCACGCTGTTTCATTAAAGCAGGATAGCGTGTGAAATTGCCTTCCACGCAAGTGAACGATTCTGCCGACACCTTAGTTTTACCATAAGTATGAGCGCAAGAAGCTGCGGCACGGTTTTCAATGGCACCCAATGCGCCTTCACTCCAAAACTCACCTGCTACTTCATCCGACTGCCCTCCATACTGTAAGAATTCCCCGGGGAAACCGCCATGACCATAATTTTCCAGCCAGGTAGTTAATCCATGTTTATGGCTAATCTCACGCAATCCCGCTACATATTCATAAGCCAGATTATCTGCAATGAACCGTCGCAAATCCCATAAAAAACGGTCCGACTGATCTGCACTTCCTACAACCTTACCTTGCAATACAGGAAGATAGGGTAGGGGGGAATAGCCAAAACTGAGTTTAAATTTTTCCAATAGATCATCCGACCAGTTTTGCCCACCTGTTTCATAACTATCCTCCACTGTCACTTTCCATGTTTTTCGATCGTCGGCCGGGATACGACGGATGATCTCTCCAAGAAAAGCGTCAAAATGTGCATTGATATGTTTTTTGCTCATTTTATCTGTTTCCAAGCCAGTTCCCTCCGGAGTTGCTGGTGCATTAGTGACCTGGGTAGGGGTCATTCCACAACGTTCAATGATCCATGCTCCAGGTGGAACTTTCCAGGTTAGGGTTCCGTCGGCTGTCATGAATTGTGAAATGTCCAGGACTTTTTTAGGATCGATCACAGATTGATTATCCTCTGCAATCACCGATTGCAATGGCCATTGGTACGCAGACCAGTAGGGATACGGATCATGCCACATCTTTGCCAATGTTTTTTCGATATACTTTTCCACAACGGGTGCAGCTGAAAATTTGATTTCCGCAATACCGCTGTTCACAGTGTTTTTCGTAAATACAATCCTGAACTCGTTAACAGTCACAGTAGGGATAGATATCGCTGCAGGTCCGTATGGCATAAAACCTGACTGCAGGCTAGTATTAGTACGTTCTATTTCGAAATGTTTTATTGTTTGATAAATGCCTTTAATTTTTACCTGAATATCTCCTTCCAAAAACGTAGGCGATTTTGCTGGATAGATTACCAAGCTACGTGCTGTAAATGGGAGGGCTGTAGAGATGTCTAATTTGAACGGGCTGTTCTTTTCAAGTTGAATTACGCTTTCCAATTTCTTATCCATAAAGGCGGATACATTGTTGATTATAAGATCTGTAGATAATAACGGCTTCAACGCACGAATATCTGACTGGTAATCAGGAAGCGCGGGATAAGCGATTACCCTAACATCCTGAAAATCTGAATTAGGTTTGATAAGTTTTTTTCGAACCGGAAGTGGGCCTTTCACGAAAGTTTCAGAGGAAGTAAGATAGCGCATTGCCTGTTGTGGTTTTACCCAGGGACCGCCGGATTGGCTCCATCCTGGACTGTTAAAAATACCAATTTCGATGCCTAATCTGGTCGCCGTTTTTAGTGCTGTATGCATACAGTCCCACCATTCTTCAGATAGAAATTTGACCTTGCCATATGAAACGTGTTCCAGTCCTATGTTGCCAATAAAGGCTCTTGTAATCCCAACTTTCTTCATGGATTCTAAGTCTTTAATCACACCTTCATTTGAAATGTTATCTGAGATCCAATACCAGTAGACACTGGTTTGAATACTGTCTGGTGCCAATGTAAAGCCTGTTTCCAAGGCTTTCATTTTAGCTGGTGATGAAGTTTTATATTGTGCCTGGATATCTTGTAGACACGATATAAAGAAATAGATAAATAAATAAATTAAACAATAAGTGCGTTTCATTGAGCTGAATTAATAGGCCTGGATTTATACTTGGTTGATTAAAAGTACCAGAAAATATTAGAAATCAAAGGCACTGCTTAAGCAGTTAATTGGCTTTAAAACAGGAGCAAGCTGATTCGATCTTACTAAAAGCGTTTTGCAATGCAAAAAAAATATAATTATTTTTTTTGACCCATAGCAATCAGGTCCGGTAATGTTTTTGCTATATCAATACCGGTAAAATATGTTTTATTTTGATATTGATATAGATTTTGGCAGTCGGTCGCTTCGCCCTCATTTTCTTCATAAGGTCCACCAAGCCATACCTCGTAATACCATCTTTTAAATGTTATTTTGGGATCTTCACATGATTTTGCTAAATAACTTCCTCGGGCATACCAGAAATTGTACCACATCCACCCCCCTTTTGTGTTGTAGCTCTTTACAACATTAGGATCAAATGCGGCCGGAAATAGTCCCATTTTGTTTACATACGGGTTGCTAAAGGCTTCAATTTTGCGTCTCCAACTTTCAAATGTCCCTGTGGTTAGCGCAACCTCCAACGGTAACCTGGAATGGATACCATAACTCATACCTTTTGTATGAAGGTAGATGAATAATGCATCTGGATTATACCTGGCCATGTCATATGCTAATTTAATTGCAGGATATTCAAACTGGTTTGCCACAGATTGACTGATAACGGCACTTTTCGTGATGGTGTTAATTAATTCAATCACATCCAGGAAGATACCAGTGGGGTCTGTAATATGAATGTACAGAGTTGCTTCATCCAGCAGTCCATATGCTTTCAATTGCAAAAGCTGACCACCAACTATAGCTATCCAATTTGTATACCTGTCAATGAAAACATAATAGATCAACTTTATACGTTTGTCCGTATTATTGAGATCGATCTTAATGTCATTAGTATAAAAGTCTTCAAGGATATTATACTTTCGGTCATGCACTTGTATCTGCAAAAAAATCCTATCCAATTTGACATTTGTTTCATCAACAAAAGCAGGAAATGCTTTACGCTCGGGTGTAATGTATCCAAAACAGTCCTGAAAACTGCTGTTTTTAGGGATAACTATTTGACAACCCCTAAGAAATTGTCGTTTAACAATAGCCGTAACATCAATGACTTCCTGAGGTAACATGTGTTCATTGAATTTGCCGTAGATTGCGTGGAAAGCTTGGTTTTTCATCTTATTGATTTATTACCTATTAAAATTACGACAACTT
>Ga0247734_1001215_pt1 | contig 19927 bp, 17 predicted proteins | sample UWRJL103311B2_FD_180933 | JGI IMG/M metagenome (GOLD analysis project Ga0247734, IMG submission 180933) | Plant litter microbial communities from Arlington Agricultural Research Station in Wisconsin, United States - UWRJ-L103-311B-2 | ecosystem: Environmental > Terrestrial > Plant litter >... | reverse complement strand
AAGGGATACGCGTTAAATTGTACTGTTGCTTCGCAGGCAATGAAGACCAGAATCACCGATGCGAAGATTGCCGTTCTGGATATGAATTTGCAGAAGGAGAGAATGAAGCTGGGTGTACACATTACCATCGATGACCCCCAGCAACTAGAGCAAATTCGACAACGTGAGGCAGGTATGGTGATGGATCGGGTAGAGATGATTCTTAAGGCCGGTGCCAATGTTGTTCTCACTACCAAGGGCATTGATGATCTTGTCCTCAAACTTTTTATCGAGAAGGGAGCAATGGCCGTACGAAGATGCAAAAAGGAGGACCTTCGAAGAATAGCGAAGGCAACAGGAGCTACCATGATCAGCTCATTATCTGATCTGAACGGTGACGAGAAGTTCGATGCCTCCTCATTAGGATATGCTGAAGAGGTAGTACAAGAGAGGATTTCCGATGACGAATGTATATTGGTCAAAGGCACTAAAGTGCACACCTCGGCATCCATCATCCTCCGTGGTCCCAACGACTACCAGCTTGATGAAATGGAGAGGTCTGTCCATGACTCTCTCTCTGCCGTCAAACGCACCCTTGAAAGCGGTAGCATCGTCCCAGGAGGTGGTGCTGTCGAAACAGCCCTACACATCTATCTCGAAGAATTCGCCGGCACAGTCGGATCTCGTGAGCAGCTCGCCATTGGGGAGTTTGCCCAAGCACTCCTCGTGATCCCAAAAACACTAGCTGTGAATGCCGCTAAAGACTCTTCCGAGCTCGTTGCTCAACTCCGTTCCCGCCACGCCTTATCTCAAAGAATCCAGGACGGCGATGCCAACGAAGATGAGAAGACAATTGCAAAGAAGAAGAACTATAAAAACTATGGGTTGGATTTGACGAAGGGGCGGGTGGTGGATCAGATCAAGGCTGGTGTATTGGAGCCAAGCATGAGCAAGATTAGACAGCTGAAATCTGCTGTAGAAGCGTGCATCTCGATTATGAGAATCGATACATTAATTACGCTTGATCCTATCCAGCAGGGGGAGGATGATGGACATGGCCACTAATGGGTTGCTGGAGTGATGCTTGTAATAATATATATAGATATTCGAAGCATTAACTGTCCTAAAGTGTACATACCTATGTTACGTGACTGCATATGCAACTTGTTAAGCCTAGAGCTATACAACAGGATTCAGGGTTGGGTGGTGACGATATATATAATTGACACTTTACACTCAGATTAAAGTAGTGAAGATAATATATACTCTTGTTAAGCTGATTTAGGTTAAAGTGGTGAGGATGATATATACAGAAAAGGGCTAGATTTGAAGCAGAATGTTGGAGGCGATTAATGCACTACACCTGGCGATTCCAATACACTGTATGCATTAAGGCTTTGGTTTTAGGTGTTCAACTAGGTTTCTTTGCCTCGGATCTTTTGTACAAACGGCATCAGCGCCCCATCTAAAACAAACACCACATCAAATTCTACCACATTCCCCTTAACCACTTCCCAGCATCCTCCTATAACATCCATCCTCCGAGTCTATACCAATCTCTCTAACCAATAGACAAAAGCTCATCCTCAGTGAATTCATAAGCCGGGATTTCGAGGTTCAATGGAGCAGGTCCTTTTCGTATACGTCCGGAAATATCGTAGTGAGAACCGTGGCAAGGACAGAACCATCCGCCGAAGTCGCCTGCTTCACCGATGGGCACGCATCCTAGATGTGTGCAGACACCTGTTTCCATTCATTAGACTTTATTTCTTACCCCAAAAGACGAAATTTATGCAGGGCCATGTGTATACATACCAACCATGACCAGCCATTCTGGCTTCTTGACACGATCTTCATCCTTTTGTGGATCTCTTAAAGATTCAACCTTTACGCTCTCAGCTTCCTGAATTTCGGAAGCTGTGCGGTGGCGGACAAAGACTGGCTTTCCACGCCACTTAATGATGACCTATTCCAGATCAATATTCACTCAAATATATTCAATTGCATGGGTGACATACGTTTTTGCCTTCTGGGATAGTTGATAAGTCAACCTCGACCTTTGCCATAGCTAGGACGTCTGCTGATGCAGACATATTGACCAAGAAATCTGCATGTCTGGCATTAGCAATTGCTCCGATTGATCTCCACCAATACCATCTCGTCATTTGTATCTACCTCCCTTTCTTTCTAATCCCAATTTATGAACGTACCTTGGACAGTAGTCTTCGCCGATGCAGCCGTGATCGCGCCCATAGATCCTATTTTCCCATCAGTTTTCGCTCTTTCCCTCCTTCAGCACATCTCAAAAACCTACCAACCATGAAATATTGGAATAATAAGTTGGTATTGGACCCCGCCTTACTGCGATAGTGCGAGAAGTCTGGGATTCGCGAGGGATTGGTGTCGTTGTTCTTGAAGGGCGATTCGTAGGAAGCGACGCATCTGGAGGAGGTGGTGGAGAGCGCGCGAATAGATTGCGCTGTCCGCGGCAGGGATTTCAAAAGGGATTTGGAGGCCATTGCGAAGAGGGGGAGTCTGGCAGCTGGCGTGGAGCTATGGTAGGAGGAGATGGTCAAGAGAGTTGATGAGGTCGTGGTTGATGGACCTGGAAAATCAAAGGTGACTTTGGCGGCGCTATGATTGGTTAGAGCTTAAACTGACCCACCTTTAAACAGCCGACTACTCTTGCTCCAGCCGAACTCATTTCTGTTCAACGACAATTGGTTCGATTCAAAAAAAAATTGGTTTTGATCCTGCTATTGGCCTGGATTCTGAATGCTACAAGCTTCTGAGAAGAAGGAGGAGCCTCTTGATTGAGATTAACAAGCATCAAGTTCGACAATTCGTTATCCTTAACGAAACAACCTTTACACAAATGTTCCCTGTTCCCAATTAAACTAAATAGCTACATGAAATGTGTTTAGAATTACACTAAAATGAAAAGGACTACAAGAAAGACAGCTGCCTAATTTCCTTCGAACAAGCGTTGCGAGGGGTGTCAAATGTCCAAAGTCAATTACTACATTTAGACATATACGTCTCGAATGTAAGCAACGCCGCTAGTGAAGCAGAAATCCGCGCCTTCAGTCGAGCCTATCGTAGCCTCTTCTTTACCCTTTCAAAGTTCCTCGAAGATCACAACATCCCGAACTCGGGAAGCTCGGTTCTACTTTCGGCAGCGGAAAATGGCAGAGAAGATCTCGTCAAACAAGTTCTTCGAGACAACCAAGGTCATTTTTCAGTGCTGAGCCTAGACAAACAATGAACACCGCTCACCCTCGTCGTCTCAAGTGGATATGGAATCTCTTCCGTCTACTTCTCGATCCTGGAGATGAAAGTCCATTCATACCCCGAAAAGCTGACCTGCATAATTCTGTTTCCTTTGCTGCAGAACGTGGTGATGTGATAAGTCTTGATATACTACTTCAACATCGCCTACCAAGTCCGCGAGAAGGTATGCTTCTCAGATATTTCACTCTGGGAAATGAGATAAAATATGCTGTTTCAACTGAGTAAGCTGGTGCCATAAGACTTATCCTAAGTTATCGTCCCAAAAATAGGGCATAACCTCGGGAGGCCATGCTTATTCATTAGGGTAAGAAAGAATGTGGTGATTATGTTGCTATTGCCGCATTTCGTGGTAACCTTGAAACTTTTAACATGCTTATTGATTATGGCTTTTGCATTAAGGTACATCTGAACTTTGCTTGTTAGAATATATTTTCGGCGATTTATTGGGCTTTACTGGGAGGTCATACATCAATAGGAGAATTGCTTCTAGGTTTCAATGGTATTGTTGTAGACGATCCGATCATAACGGCATGACCATTTTTTCACGTACTACCACCCGAAGGACATACTGAGATTATTGAATTTTTTTCTCGAAAAGGCAAGAGTTCAACCTAACCATCAGGATCTTATGGGTGGCACACCGTTACATTGGGTTGTCCAATGTGACTTTCAGCACTGTCAGAATAACAATGAGAAGGAAGTCAAATTGTTGTGTTCGGCGCACATAGCGCCGATCTTAATGCTAAGGATACTCACGGCAGAACACCAATACGTTGGCTATTGAGAGGGGCCAAGTGCTAGTAGTCAAGTGGCTGCTAGCTTCTGGTAAACTCACTTTGCGTTATAGAGATAGGAAGGGTAGGAACCCATTGGCATGGGCAAAGCATGTGCAGAATGAGAAAATTATAAGTTTGTTGACGTAAATGAGTAATCCAAACGAATCTCTGTGATTGTATATTTTCCGAGTGCTTTAAGACATATTCGGCAGAAGATTGACAGCTGCAGCTCTTTCACCACGCCTCAAACCGGTGCAAGCATTTCATATTTAATTTCTTCAATTTACATAATGTACAATCCTGCCTATTGGTGTCGAAGAATGAAAGTAGCAATAATCGTCACTATAGCTGCCCCAGTAGCAACTCCTTCTATAGCAGCTAATGTTACATCTTGCTTTCTCACCGAAATCTTCCTCTGGCTAAATAAATCATAGAGAACTGGACTCCAGGTGTTGGGGTCTTTGAAATTGAGCGAAGGTCCCTGGGTAGGTATCTCTGCCGCCTCTAAGCCAGCGGTCTCTATTGGCTTGATATCGTTAATTTCACCAGCGATAGCTACTGCAGGAGCAGTGGGATCGACAGTTTGTTCAGCATTCCCCCGAGACTCTGTGACGTCTGGACCCACGATCTCATCTATTGGTGAGTCTGGTGCTCTTTGGCCGTATCTCGCAGCCTGTAGTACTTTCTCTCTCTCTAGCGCCTCCAGGACCTTCTCCTCAAAGCCATGCACCAGTCTCGCTCGCCTCCATGGTTCAAAGCCGAACTGGAACACGAAGAATAACAGAATATTTACACCCATTAACCCCCACGTTCCCCATGTACTCATCCGCCTTATTTTATCACTCCAGATTTGTTCCTCGTGGTAGCGGCTCAATATGCTACTGCTAAGATTGCTTGCCGCTTGCTCGACTTCCCTCTCCGCATCAGCCAGTTTTGTTGCCGCCTCCTGCACCGCTTGCTCATTGCTATGGTCCATCCTATACAAACTCGTAAATCTCTCAAGATCAAGGGGATTCCAGCTATCTTTGCGTGCTAACAATGTAGTGACTTCCTTTTGTGTTGCTGCTCTATCTGCGACAGTCGTCTTATATACGGTACGGGCGGTTCGCACATTTTCTTGACATTCTTGCACGTGGTTTTCCAGCGCTGAGATTCGAGTTTTTAGAGTTTCGATACCAGAGTATCCTGTAAGATCATTGATGCGCTGAGAGGCTATGAAGATATTGCCCTGCAATTGATCCATAATACCGGAGAGACGTTTGGTGACCGGAGACCGACGTCCCTCTCTTGTAGAAGGGAGCTCTTCTGGGGCCACATCTTCTTGTATTGGTTTGGGAGGAGAGTTTTCTTGAGTTGGGGTCGACTTTGGGCTAGTTGGAGGTTTGGCTTCATCAGCATAAAGTCTCGTTTGGTGAGGGACCAAACATTGCAAACACGTCGATGCTCCTTTTGAGGGTCGAAAAGGGCTTCGCAAGGATCGTGAAGCCGGAGAACATGCAATTGAGTCAAACAGCAGCCGTGGGGCAAAGCGCACCAGTGGCTGCATGACCAAACTTGGATGTCGGAGCTTTGGAGCTTCTTGTACGTTTGGTAATGAAGCTCTTTCGAGGCTGAGGCTTGGCATTAAACAGTGAACAGTGACCAGGCCGGTATCAGTGCTTCCTGGGCCCCTCGGCCCCTCGCTTAACCCCTATATTACAGCCCCGCACTTCTCTATCTTCAGAAAAGAAGATATATACTATATTATACCTCATTTAAAGAAGAAATTGCAAGGCAGCAAAGTCTTTATTTATCAGTCTACGTGTTTATTAGTGAACTAGTGTTGCTGAACAAAATCTTCTACACAATTTCACCTTCCCAAAGCATCCTCTTACACTCAGCTGACAGGATTTGATGCTATATGGATAAGACTTCAAGGCATTTCAGGTTGCCCTTGGTTTTCAAATTCGAGGTATTAGGGCTTTATTAGAGCCAGTTCAAGTAATTACTATGAAGCACAGCTAGGAAACCTAGTCACCTACTAGTATCAATTGTTGAGATTCAGGATCTTAGCTTTTACGTATTTCTTAGTTTTCTGGCTCAAGTTCTAGGGATCTTTATTGTTTCTAGGAGACTCTAAACCCATTGTTGTCTATTGTTTTACATGGTTTGCCGCATGCAGATTTGGGTAGTCTACACAAAGAGGCTCTTTATCTGTAATTGTCTTTATGTTAAAGTTTATTAGCCTCCCTAGAGCTCCTCTTTGCGGATAATCAACTCTTCCGGGGAACAACGATCTTCAGAGAATATTAAACCATTCTCAAACACTGTAACATATATGTGCACCGTCTTATGCCCCTATAATGGTATACAGTTGTACTAAACGACACCACATATAATGTGTTCTAAATTCTTTAACAATCTCCAGAAGTTGCTCAGCGTCCCGCTTATTCTTATCCTCTGCTCTCCTCCTTCTAAATCACTCACTATCTGCAAAGCTTAAGTAGCAGTCTCCACTAAAGTTTCATCTAGATTTATGGCTTCTTGAAGCATGATCTCTCAGGACACAAGTATACCCTGCCGTTATGTCTCATCCTATCCTTCCAATCAGCGTTGACAATATATAGCTGTCTTCTATTAACTTACATAGACATATCACCTTTATTGCCTAGTAAAGCGCACGGTTTAGAATCTGCTTTTAGCTTTTAAAGTAACCAAAATAGACTTCCTTCCCTTGAAACTTCTAATAGATAGCAGATAATCTTCATTTTCAGCATATTGCCTCTTCTCAAAATAGACCGTGTCAATATCGTACCAGTGATCTTGAAGATCTACTGGCCGACTATAAGGTGAGGCCTGGAAGATTGCAATTTGCAAATCCCATCGGACAAGGTCTTCAATATAACCGTTATACTGTACGCCCAGAACACATAAACATCCACAAAATCTGCATATAAGAAAAGTCAAGAAACTAAAGCAATAGCCATCGAGGTCCTCGAAGAGCTTGGTTTAATTTAAGGCGTCAAATCCTCTGTAATGCGTTTTACAGCCTCAAAGTTCACCATAAAAGTGAATAAGTAGAACATATCATGACAGGACCGTCCTTTTATACTCTGCAGATCTCGCCAATTGTTGAATACAGAGTCTGAGCTTAGAGAGTAGAACTCAGCAGCTACATGAGCCACAAATTTTGATATGCGATTGTCTAACCCTTCATCTTGATTGCCCCTACTCTTCAGAAAATACTCTGGCCCTCTATTCGTGATGCAGTAACAGGATAGATCTTGTAGCTAGCTCTACAGACATGAGCACGACTTTGATTAGCCGAGAAAAAGTCCTGTATTGCATTAAAGAAATATCTTACGGACAATCATTACAAAAGGAAACCGTGGAATTAAGACGATTCCGAACGAATGAAAATTGTAGCTCACGATTTGAATTATCTCATGAAAGGGAAAGACCCAAATAAATTCCACTTGACGAAGCTACCCTATCCACTCAACACGTGACCATTTCCATCCAGAACTTCAACCTCATCGTTGCCATTGCGATATCATCAATTGCTGCACCACCCAAAATGGCCGTCTCAGTCCTCCGCCGTTTTCTCATGCCCTCAATAAGGCCATCATTCTCTCTACCTAGACAAACTCCTCGACCCGTTACCCGCTCGTTCACAACCACATCTCCAACCCTCGCAACCATAAACCAAGTGATCCGCGTACGTCCCTCGCCCTCTTCCCTCTCCACCCGTCTGCACTTCTTCTAATACACTAATTAGGGCTGCCGAAAACCACAACGCGCGCGCCATGCCGTGTCTCCTGCTCTGCGAGACGTCGCTGCCCCATCTCTAAAAGGCGTCTGCCTCAAAGTCGGCACCACTAAACCCAAAAAACCCAACTCGGCCGAGAGAAAAGTCGCAAAAGTGAGATTGAGTACAGGGAGAGTGATCACAGCTTATATCCCCGGGGAGGGGCATAATGTGCAGCAGCATAGTGTTGTGTTAGTTAGAGGGGGACGCAGTCAGGATTGTCCCGGAGTGAGATATCATTTGGTCAGGGGCGCTATGGATTTGGTAAGTCTTGAGTGTCTCTTTGGGATATGTAGATTACGGAAGACGAAGCAGAGGATAAAATTGGATTTGGGTGTTTTTGAGATTGAAGAGTATGGAACTTGCTAACTAGATATAGGGAGCTGTTGGGAATCGAATTACGAGTAGGTCAAAATATGGGGCGAAGAAACCTAAGAAGGTTCCTGCTGCGACATAGGTAGCACACTTGTGGAATGAAGCAAATGCGACGTACGAAAAAGCACAATAAATTTGCAGGATAGGGTTTATGTAGAGGAACCACGTCAAACCATGAAAGATCAATGTAAAAGTATTCTAGGGAAACTCAGGAACTTCGTAGGATTCTGCAAATAGTTTGGGAGAAGAAGTCATCCGCATCAGGAAATTATTGGTGGAATGTGTAGATAGACGCCATACTGTAATACCATTGTACTATGTTGGCCCAATATTCCTGCCGTTTGATCCAATGATTCTAATAACTACAGTGCCTGTTTTCTCACACATGAACGCCAACCTAACCATGCCAGATAACCCTTCATCAAGCCACTTATGCAAACACATGCTAAGAAAAAGAGATTGAATAAATAGTGTCAGGTCGTTAACTAGTCAGTTTGGTTTTCCCAACCCTCTGGCTTTTCCTTTCCATTGATCTCAAAGTATCTAGAAGTGCCTATGGTGTGTTAGTTAGATAGATTAACATGCTTGATGTTTGTCTTACAAGAATATCCTTTCCAGTCAAAGTTGTCTTTCGGGTTGCAATGACATTTCAAGTCCAGTCGTGTCTTTTCCCCAGTTGGACAGTGCGTGAACGGAACGTGATAATAAGCAATATCGTTGAAGAAATGAATCTCTTCCTTTTTCAAAAGTAGACTTGCAGCGATTGAGTGAACTGGCGCATCACCCCAGCGTTCGTAGAAGAATCCTCCATCCTGGTCAAGAGCCTCGAAGTAATCCAGGTATGCCTTGGATCGCAGCCAGTTCAGGTTACCGATCTCAAAGTTAGACCACTATATTTTGTTAGCCAGCTTTTAATAGATCCGGTAGATATAATTTACCATGTGGCAGTGGTTGTATGACTCGCCACCATCATCACTCAGGAAACCCATGGAGTTCCCTTCCGCGATATGCTCAGGATGTGCCTTCATGAACTTCTTGGTACTGTCCCACAAGGTTGGGATCGTTTCGACGTATTCATACAAACTAAGCACGAAACTGTACTTTTTCTTGTTGTCTGCCATATATTTGAACGCATCATAATTGATATCGCAGAAAAGCTCAATACTAGGCTCAACTCTCCAGTACCATTCATAGTTTAGCATCAGTTCTTGACGGAAGAAGAAACCCGACTCGAATCTGCACATGTGACGGTAGCTGATAGAATCTCCGTAGATGATTTTTCGCTGAGCCATATCCTCACGAACCTTGCGAGCCTTGTCCTGATCAATGTGATCAGGGAATGACCAGTGCTCCTTAGGAATTTCTCCATAATGCGTCGTACCTGATACGAGGGAGGTGGTAACCTTCTTAAATGTAGCATCAAATGGCTTGTCATTCAAGAATACCCAGTCATAGTGAAAGTTCTTGTTGAAACGATCCTCAACCTGTCTGATCGATCGAGCAATGTCCCATAGATCAGAATTTCGTGCCAAAGTTACAAATGTCGCGTTCATTCGTGGTCCAGTGGCCGCTGCTGCTGGGAGGCCTGGCAGAACATTAGGCGTGCTTCCTGTAGCTTTCCCTGTCTCTGCGTTTGGAGTTGTTCCTGCTTTCGGAGGCACAGCAAGCCCGTTCTTCAAATCGACGGTAGGAAATCGTTGGGAGGATGATTGGATGAAATAGAGTACGGCCAAGGACTACAGAGATCAACTATCAGTACGGCAACACTGGGGTAAGTTACTTAATGCGCAGAACGGAAAGCTTACGAAGAAAGCAAAGAGAATATATCTCAAATATCTCGCAGAGCCAGAAGCCATGATGAAGTTGTTGGTCGCGCGTTGTGAAGTGTCTTCTGAAGGTCGCCCCATAAAGTAGGTTTGGGTTCACAAACCGCGCTCACTAGTCCGGAACAGGTGTTAATTAAAGAAATGCGCTAGCATTCGATCACAATTCAGAATTCCAGAAAGGAGAGGAGGAGAAGGGAAGAATAGGAGGAGGAGAAGGAAAGAATAAGAGGAGGAGACAATAGAACAGCGAGTCAATAGGATAAAAGGAGGTCTTGGACTCCGTGCATTTGGCAACGCAAGCACTAGAATCATGTACAGCTCGTATCGTGGCCTTCCGCGACAGGGGGCCGGTATGGGTCCAAGTCAATTACAACTTGATTGGTTAGCCTTTGGCAAGAGCCTCATGGCTTGGCTCTCCCCACTTCAAGCTTCCCAATATGAACCCGCATCATCAAAAACGAGGGGATTCACAGACACGGTGTCTACCTTGTCTCAAATATCCGCGACACCAGCAGCAAGCTTACTGTAGGCAGCTTTGGATTTACAATTGCATCAGCAAGAAGAACCATCGGTTAGCCTTCCCTCATATTCTTCTAAGGTCCACTAGGCAAACTCTCTTGTCGCTGTTGTAGCTTGTGGGAAAACAGCAGCAATCAGTGAATCTGGGACTGTTTCTTCCTGCAGTGCCAGTTTTAAATAAAGAAGGGGCAATCACTCACATTCTTAGGCTGTTAATTGTAGTTTAGCTCACTTGCCTTCGCCGCCTCAGACATATTCTCTTCACCCAACTTCACCTTCACTATCTACGAGGACACTTCGATAATCTATTATCACTTCTACAATACTAGCTCGTTTCATTGTTTCAGTTGATAGAAAATATACCTACTTGAGGACTGACAAAGAGCAATAACGCCTAAGATGTCTTTTTTCGGCTTCGACCATACCCTCCCAAGGGACCGCGGTCACAACACTTCTGCTCACGGATTTTCTCAAGCTGCAGACCCATTTGGCGGAGCGCGACCTACTGGCGATGACGATGACGCGTAAGTGTCTGAAGTAGCAGAGTTTTATGCTCTTGAAGCTAATTTCGTGACAAGACTCAACTTCGAGGATACGTACGATGGTCTTGGGGATCAATTAGATGAGGACGACGACGTATTCAACGACGATACTTTTGGTGGTGGTGAGCCAGCGGCTACCGCAAACAAAAAGCCTGTCGGCAAAGATTTTGATTTTTTTGGGCAGACTGCCAAAGTCTCTGATGCAATCAATGAAGAACAGCTTCGCTTCACTCGTCAGCAACCTATCTCTAAAGTAACCAATGCCGCTCAACAAGATCCCTCTTTTACCCAGCCAGCTGTAAAACCTTCAAGGACTGGTTATGAGCGTTACAAGGAGCCTGGATATGTTCCTGAGATGCAGGTGGATGCTGATATTTGGGGGACCGGGCCCAAACGAGCCCCCACACAAGAATCACCTGGGTTTCCAAGCCCTGCTGGAAGAAAGATGATGAGCTTGGAAGAAGTTGAAGCCGCCATGAGAGCCCAGGCTAAGAAGCCAACTCCGGTTCCAGCCCAGCAACAACACACAGCTCCCCAACAGCAACAACAGTTTTCCCAGCCCCCTCCCCAACATTATCAACAGAACTTTGCTCAGCAACACCATCAGCAATACTCTGGACAGAGCTCAGGTCCACCTCCACCCGAGCGACGATCTCATGATGAACGCAGAGCACCCCCCACGGGACATCAATCTCAGCCAGTTCAAATCCTTCAACGTGGTCCCAACCCTGCTGTATCAGGTCCTCAAGGAGATGCCCCAACGGTCATCTTGCAAAATCCAAATCGTCACCCTGGTATACAAGAACTTGGAGGAAGTCGTCCAAATGTTACTGGCCCTGGTCACCGCTCACGTCCATCAAATTCTCGCCCTATAATCACGCACCCGAATCAGCTTGCTGATTTGTCTGAAGAAGATAGGTCTAAATTCCTCGCTGAGGATGCAAAGAGAGCGAAGCGTAATCACAAGATATTTTTGATGTCCAAAGATAATGGACTTATGACACCCCAGGATAAAAATTTTATTACTCGTATTCAGCTACAACAACTTGTAACTGCAACTGGGAACCCGAACGAACATGGAGTGGACTCCGGACTATCAGAAGACTTCTACTATCAAGTTCACAACCAAATCCGAGGAGGTCCTCGACAACACCCAGGTCAACCACTAAGCAACTTTGCGCAGACGTATCTATATCAAACTGGAGGTCGACACGGTGGTATGAGAAGACAAGCTCGTGGTGGTGATAATCACATGCAACGCATGGAGCAACAGGTTCAACGTGCAGTCGAAGCGGCCAAGAACAAACCTAAGAATAAGCAATTGGTTATTGAAGGCAGTTTGGGCAAGATTTCTTTCAGCAATGCAAAGACCCCAAAACCACTTCTCAACTTCAAGCGTACTGAGAATGATCGAAAAGCTCCTGGTGTTATGGGCAGTGACCGGAAGACCGTTCTTACTGATATCGAGAATGTATATAGCACGCTGATGAAGATGGAAGACCATGATCGTCACATCCCTCCACCATTACACGATGATGTCGACCCCGAGCTTGTTGGTCGGCACATGGACTGGCGTGAGAAGGCGGAGCAGCTTAACGCAAAGCTGTGGCATGAACTGAAGGTTCATGAGCCCATAGGCGCAACGGAGATTCACCCCTTCATTGCATACCTTTCTTTCAGCAAGGGTAAGAAGTCCATCCAACGAGTCTTCCGCCACATCACACATGAGCAAAGAACCACTATTCTCACGATGATTGTTGTTCATCTTGATCAACTCGACGTAGTTCGACAAGCCCAACTCCTCTCTGGGGAGACACTCCTGAATGCTCGTATTCGAGAAAATGTCGAGCTTTTCTCGTCAGCGGTATTGCCGAGTCTCTTCTCCTACCTGGGCGAAGCTCCTTTGGATATCATCACTGGGGTTTTGGGCTTAGTCCTCAGCATCAATGTTGATATTATCGCCCGAACAAGAGTTGGGGTTAGCTTGTTGACCATGGTTCTTAGCCGGGCTGAGCTCCTCAAGCAAGGTGGAGATGTCAACGAGCAAGAATGGGCACAGTGGTAAGTCACAGCGCGTCAACCATTTTTATAAGGTACTAATTATAATAGGGTTAACACATATAACACATTCTTCAACGTCCTCGAGCCTACTCTCCCCACCATCTTCCCCGGTACTGTCAACACGGGCGAAGACATCTACGTCTGGCAATTCCTTGCCGCAATCGGTATCGGCGCCAGCCCCGAGCAGCAACAACGGCTTGTAATGGCAGTTAAGGATCGTGTTATGGAGACTGTCACTCTAGCAAAGACACTCCCCCCAGCCATGTCTAGTCAAAGACTTGCCAACGTTAATCTCTTCATGCGTTCTATTGGTTTGGATGTTGAACTACTTGCATGAGAGGGTGCAGCAAATGTTTTTGATACATTTCGTTTTCGCATTAAATTTCGCATTTCCCTACGCACGATTACTAAAGTCGTCAGAAAGGCATTGGCGTAGGTTCTTAGTGATTTGAATATTGGGGAATTTCGTTTAGCTCTCGGCATCAGCATTGTGATCTGTTTAATTGCGTAGCGACTTTTGTTTTTGCCATGGAAAACACGGCTAGAATATACAACAAAAGCTGAGTGCTAAGGATACAAAGTCCATGATGAAATGGATGAATAAAGGGACTAAAAATAAGAGCATTGAGCATTTTTAAGCCCGTCTCGCTCCTATATTTCTGGCCTTTATTTGGGCTGAGACGAAGAAATCGGGTTTGTGGTTGGACCTTTGTGCTTAAGACTTACTATATAGGATCATCTTGAATCATGACAGGATGGTATGGGGCAAGACATCTACATCAATACAGCAACGTGAACCATGACTATATTTCGGCCAACTAGATTGTGAATTCCGTCCGGCTACCGAAACGGAGCAGTTGGGTAACGCAATACACATGTGTCCATATCCGCTGCATGTCCACATCTACAATTAATTTATCTCAGAATTCAACGAGACTGTTGATTATATATATCCGAGACAACAAGAGGGTTGCCCAGAGTCAAGTGATCTAGCCCATGTTGAGCATACAGGAATACGGGAACAATATCCACAATTTGAATTCCGCTACGGAGTTCAAGCACCAACAATTGTATCCCGTCTTCCACTCAGCACGTACTATTTACTGTACAGCTATTCGTTCCGCCCCAAGCCAGTGGAGCAACGCCCTTCAGTGACAATACTGTTACGTAAAGTTACATGGCATCAAGTACCAAAATGTGCATTTTCTTCTTCCCCCCTCCCCCCAAACTTTGAGCGGATCCGGCCGCTTTGTCATTGAGCATAGCCGGCCCCCGGCCGACGTAACAACGTCCATGGCATTTTTTTTGAAAAGAAAATGCTTTCCTCACGATCTATTTCTAATGATCACATTTGGAAAACAGTTCTGGTGCTTTTCCAAAATCCAAAGGCATATATCTCGTATCCCACCACAGAAAGTGGATAGAGATAACTCTCACCGTATCCACAAATAAATAAATAGATCAAATTCACATATATCGCATTCTTTCAAATCTCTGGGGAGGGAAAGTTGGCAAAGGTACCTTATGTCCCAGCACCAGGTTAACTCATTTGGCTCACTGTGTTATACAGTAGATCCGTGGATCACAACACACGGAATTCTGGGGAATGAACCCCGTAGGATCTAATTTAGCAGAGGACAGCTGCCTAAAAGACCAATTCAATAATGTTGCCAACTCAAGTTCAGGTTCACTATCTCGCAATGTCAAGAATGCTACCGTAAACACACCAGAGCATCCAGTTTCCAACCAATCTGGAACTGAGACAACAAATCCCCAAGGACCATTTCGGTCAAACGTCGACAACATCAGCATTGAAAATGAGTGTGATGATGATAAAGACAACTTCCCAGAAGGCGGACTCAGAGCATGGCTTGTCGTTCTAGCGGCATTCTGTGCTAGTTTCTCAGTGTTTGGGATTATCAACAGCACAGCAATCCTTCTAGATTATTTCAGTGCCAATCAGCTTAAAGAGTATAGCCCTGATGCCATCGGCTGGATTTTCGGGTTCTCCCTTTTCCTTACATTTTTCTGTGGTGCACCCATTGGACCAATCTTCGATGCTTACGGACCACGAGTCTTAGTGTTCTGTGGAAGTATTCTCTTGGTGCTCTCCATGTTCCTATTAGGAGAATGCACCAAATACTGGCATTTCTTCCTCGTCTATAGCGTCCTCAACGGCCTCGGCGGCGCCCTGATCAATACACCAAACATCGCTTCAATTGGCCATTTCTTTCTTGTAAAACGAGGGAACGCTACAGGAATAGCCATGACATCGGGAAGCATAGGTGGTATTGTCTTTCCACTCATGCTCCAACGTCTCCTCCCCACCGTCGGCTTTGCCTGGTCTATGCGAATCGTTGGTTTTATCTTGCTTTTCCTCCTGATCATCGCGAATATTTTACTGCGTAGCCGACTTCCCAAAAAACCTATGACAAGCTTCCGCAGTATGTCGCCTGATCTATCAGTTTTCAAGGACCTGCCGTTTGCCTTTGTCACTATTGGGATTTTCCTCATGGAATGGGGCATTTTCGTACCATTAACATACATCACATCCTACTCAATCGCTCATGGGCATAGCACCGCATTCGGCTACCAAGTGCTTGCTATTCTTAATGCTGGCTCTTTCTTCGGCCGGTTTTTTGCTGGGATTGTCGCCGATATGATTGGGAGGGTGAATACTTTAATCTTGAGTATTCTGCTGTGCATAATCGCTTGTTTCGCACTTTGGCTCCCCGCAGGCGACTCTTCTGCCATGATTATTGTTTTTGCTGTGATCTTTGGCTTTGTCAGCGGGTCCAATCTAAGTCTCAGTCCCGTTTGTGTTGGCCAGATGTGTAAGACCGAACATTACGGGAGGTATTTTGCTACCTGTTGGATGGTTGTGGCTTTCGCTACTCTTACGGCATTGCCACTTGCAGGTGCGTTATTGACGGCACTTGAGGGGGACTTTTGGGGTCTGATTGTTTTTGCCGGATTGTCGTATGTGGCAGCTGCTGCGGCGTTGATTGCAGCGAGGGTGCTGAAGGTTGGATGGAAGATTAGGGTAGTATATTGATTCAACATGCACGATGAGAGGTCGTGGGTGGGGTGGATGGAACAAAAGGTGTGGTTCGTTCATTGATGGCCTATTTTCGAGGGCAAAAAATGGAGGGGTTTCATAATTCAAAGAACAGGAACCTGAATGTATAAAGTTCACATGTTAATGAATAGAGGAAGTTGCTCATTGGAATATCCAAAATACAACTGATTCAATAAGATAGCCTAGTCAGATCACTTTCCATGTAAAGACATTACTGTGTCCAATGGCCGACCCCCTTCAGCAAAAGTGACACTTATTGTGAGTCTTTTTGTAACATACCTCAGAAGACCAGCTTAGTGTGTGTTTCTTTCATTTCGTACAATATGCCTACAAAGTCTCCGTTTTTCATGACTCAAGTCGACCAGATACCCACGATACCGTCCCTTCTTCCCTCTGTCAGATAACCATCCTTAATCCTCACCCTCTCTACAATCGCCGGCGTCCTATTCTGCTCCTCAGAAGTAACACCAGAACCACAATCCCAATGTCTGCCATCGGTTTTATCATACACTTTCGCTACATTTTCGCCTGCCGCAGAGACGATTCTTCTGACATCGAACATCATGCTTGTTATAGGGGAATCATATGCGTAGGCATCGTGTATTGCTCCTGTTCTAAGATCCCAGATCTAGGTTGTGTTAGTGGGTCGTTCGCCTGTAAATATTGGGTAGGGGCATATATACCCTAATACTTCTATCCAAACTCCCAGTTACCAAATGCACATCGTCGAATTGCAAACAGGTGACTGGCCCGGTATGTCCCACAAGACTGCGATGGACTTGTCCACTTCGGAGATCCCATAAACGCACCATACCATCAGCAGTACCACAAGCTAGAGCAGCATCGAAAACCTGGACCGCACCGACAAAATCCGCTGACGTGTCAGGTGCTCGACCTGTTTGTCTCCAGGCACCTTCAGATGAGCCCATACTGGCAGAAGCTTGTGCTGCTGCCCACATTACATCCAGAGTTTGCACGCAGCGACCTTTCTCGAGATCCCATTGGCGCAGTGTTTTGTCAGCTGATCCCGATATGAGAGTATCGCCTCTCATATACAGAGCAGTGACTTCATCCACATGAGCCTCCAGTGTAAATAGCGGGCAGTCAGTCATAGTGCCCATTGGAGGAAGATCATGTTGCTCGTCTTCTGGGTTTCCAAATGCTAAAGGATCTTCATCTTCCTCTACATCATCTTTGTTGATGCGATTATCTTGAGGTTCATAACGAGCTTTGCTAAGATCCCATAATCTGATGGTAGCATCCATGGATCCAGTAGCCACGATGTTATCTTCCACTTGAAGTGCTCGAACAGAGGCTGTATGTCCTTCAAGGAGACCTATACATCGGCCGACGTTCATATCCCAGACTCGCACTGTATCATCCAACGCAGCCGTAACCATTGTTCCAAATGGTACGTCAAAATCTAAAGCTGTAATTGAATCCTGATGAGCTTGAATCTCCCTTATCTTAGACCCAGACTCAAAATGTTCGTGCAATATTGGCATAGACTTTCGTCGGATGGTCTTGTGCCGCTTCGGTTTCGTCGGAGTGCTATTGGCGGAAGGCAATTTCTCGTAAATTGATTCGGACATGAATGATGGGTCTTCATTTTCTCCATTCTCCTGTGTATCTTCTTCGGCCTTCAATGTTTGGGCTAGTGCCTCTGATTGATCAAACTCCTCCTGAGCATCTTCAAGTCGACTTTCAACATCCATTACTACGCCAAGTCAGTTCATAAAATGGCAAGGATTTGGGATTACGAACTATCGTGTTCCAGCAGAGCTTCATCCTGCTCCAATCCAGCTAATCGATCCAGGACTATCCTTCGCATGATACCCAGGTTGGCAATTTTGTTATCTATCTCATGGATCTCGCTGCTTGCCATGTTCTTTCGGATGCTCATCATTTCTAGCTGGTGATTTAACGCTTTCTGTTCCTTCTTCAATTTCGACAACGTTGGAGGGCCACTGTCTAACTCAGATTTATCATCTTCAATCAATTTCCTCCCTCTTGATATCTTCCTTCGATGTTTCTTTCCCTCCGGGCTGCTCGGCAGCGTAGCTTGAAACCCCTGGAATAAAGAATATGTATTTTCGTCTTCTGGAATGTTTTCAAGCAAATCGTCGGGTAAAAATGTAAGAGCTCGGTATTGTATTTCTGACGTAGATAGCTTTGATCGTACCATATCTGTAGGAGAAGTTTTTGCGAAAGAGAAGACACTTCTTTGTAGGTTTGGCCGTCGCAATTGCTTGTGCAGGTCGCTCATGGCGGTTTGATAATGGTTGCTTGTCGTTGAATCTGTTAACGGTCCCATGAGATGTCCAGCTGTTGAAGTAACTTTGCGCCCAAATGCCTCCAGCCCGCGAGTCTAGATATAGGCATATTAGGTCCAGAACATTGCATGGTGCAAAGGAAATCATCTACTCACAGATATTATGGTAGACTCCTCGTCCCCTTCAAGGATTGGGTAGCCATTGTGGCTACTTGAACCGGCCATGCGTCCACTATAGCAGTTTTCAAGACATAAACTAGCAAGTTGTCTATTCTGCTAGAGTTTGCTCGTGCAGCCTCTACTTAAGCAGTCTGGTGTTAGTTCTGGATACTTGTTAGAGCTGGACATATCCTGAACCAAACTGATGATGCAGCCACACCTTCGATGTAACAAATGACAGGGGGGAGACGCAAGGCTGCCAGCCGAGCTTCGGCCTGGTTTATAATAACAATAAAGCCAAAGTGAGATAATATTCCTCGGGCTATACAACAACTCGAGGTTTTCGAAATTGTCGGTTTCCGAAAAGTAATTCGTCACCTCATAAATGTTTCAAACACCTCCTAACAAATATTTAGAAAACTACTCATAATATTCTCAACATCTCTCCAAACCCTCCACTCCTAGCAAAGATGGATACAGCAATTGATCTCTCCGATGCTTCCAAAGCTTTGGATCTGTCAAATATTCGTTTTCAGCTCATGTAAATTCTTCCAGTTACCTAAACAGCCATCAATTGCTAACCACAGTAGCCGCTTGGAAGACACAATAACCTTTCATCTGATTGAACGGGTCCAGTTTCCCCTCAACAACACAATCTACAAACCGGGCGCTCTAAAAATCCCCAACAGCGACCTCTCTTTCCTCGACTGGACACTGTGCGAACGTGAAAAGCTTGATTCACTGATCAGACGTTTCCAGTCACCCGACGAATACCCATTCTTCCCAAACTCCTTACAAGAACCGATTTTACAGCCATTACACTATCCCAAAATCCTACATTCAAACGATGTGAATGTCAATGAAAAGATTAAGCAAAGCTATATCGAGAAGTTTTTGCCGGTAGTATGTGCGGATCTAGGACGACAGGATAGAGGGGAGACGGGGGAGCATTATGGTTCTGCTGCGACGGCTGACATCAACTGTTTACAATCTCTGTCCCGGAGGATTCATTTTGGGAAGTTTGTTGCGGAATCCAAGTTCCAGACCGAGACGGAGAAGTTTACGAGACTAATTAAGGCTGAGGATAGAGAGGGAATTAGTGCTGCGATTACAAACGAGGCAGTAGAGAAAAAGGTCTTGGAAAGATTAGGATTGAAAGCCAGGACTTATGGGACGGACCCAAGTATTGGTGCTGAGGCTCCAGTGAAGATAAACGTGGATGCGGTGGTTACTATGTACAAGGATATTGTTATTCCTCTCA
>Ga0247734_1001214_pt1 | contig 19948 bp, 9 predicted proteins | sample UWRJL103311B2_FD_180933 | JGI IMG/M metagenome (GOLD analysis project Ga0247734, IMG submission 180933) | Plant litter microbial communities from Arlington Agricultural Research Station in Wisconsin, United States - UWRJ-L103-311B-2 | ecosystem: Environmental > Terrestrial > Plant litter >... | reverse complement strand
GTAAAGTAGGTAAAGATGGTGTAATTACTGTTGAAGAAGCAAAAGGTACTGAAACTGAAGTTAAAACAGTTGAAGGTATGCAATTTGACCGTGGTTATTTATCTCCATACTTTGTAACTAATGCAGACAAAATGGAAGCGGAATTAGAAAACCCTTACATTTTGATCTATGATAAAAAGATCAGCAACATGAAAGAATTGCTGCCGATCTTAGAGAAACAAGTTCAAACTGGTAAACCATTATTAATTATCGCAGAAGATCTTGACGGTGAAGCTTTAGCTACATTAGTAGTTAACAAAATTCGCGGATCCCTGAAAGTTGTTGCTGTGAAAGCTCCAGGTTTCGGTGACCGTAGAAAAGCGATGTTAGAAGATCTTGCGATCTTAACTGGCGGAACAGTGATCTCTGAAGAAAGAGGTTATAAATTAGAGAACGCTGACCTTACTTATTTAGGTACTGCAGAGAAAATTCTTGTAGATAAAGACAACACTACTGTAATCAATGGTGCCGGATCATCTGAAGATATCAAATCTCGCGTTAACCAGATCAAAGCTCAAATTGAAACTACTACATCTGATTACGATAAAGAAAAATTACAAGAGCGCTTAGCTAAATTAGCTGGTGGTGTTGCAGTTCTTTACGTAGGTGCAGCTTCTGAAGTAGAGATGAAAGAGAAAAAAGACCGTGTTGATGATGCTTTACATGCAACCCGCGCTGCGGTTGAAGAAGGTATCGTTGCTGGTGGTGGTGTAGCTTTCATCCGTGCTATTGAAGCATTAGAAGGTATGAAAGGTGCTAATGATGACGAAACTACCGGTATCGCTATTGTTAAACGTGCAGTTGAAGAGCCATTACGTCAAATCTGCGAAAATGCAGGTATTGAAGGTTCTATTGTTGTTCAAAAAGTTAAAGAAGGAACAGCTGACTTTGGTTACAATGCGCGTACTGATGTTTACGAAAACTTAATCAGTGCTGGAGTTATTGACCCTACTAAAGTAAGTCGTGTTGCTTTAGAAAATGCAGCTTCTATTGCGGCAATGTTGTTAACAACAGAAGCGGTATTAGCTGATGATCCTGATGATAATACAGCTGGTGCTGGTATGCCTCCTATGGGCGGTGGCGGCATGGGCGGAATGATGTAATTCATTCTTTAGGCTTATTAACGTTTAATTAAAAAACCCTGCTAAAATATGGCAGGGTTTTTTCGTTTTAGAAATTTTAACTCTTTGTAATGCAGTTGTTTGGAAAGTGAGTTTCTCTTACATACTTTTAAGCAACGCTACAATATGAGGAAATTTCTACGCACTCTTTTTACCCTGTCTTTTTTCTTTGTTTTCTTACAATCCAAAGCACAGCTTACTATTGGAACTGTAGATGCTGGACCGTATACCCCAGGTTCTACAATTGCCGCAAAGTTTAGTATAGGAACGACTTGTATTCCTAACGGAAATGTATTCCAGCTATATTTATCAGATGCATCAGGCAGCTTCACAAATGAAACACTTATAGGGAGTTACAATGGATTTTATTCTACTTTTGTGAATGGGAGCATTCCTGCAAATGCAGCACCGGGAACAGGCTACCAGGTCAGGGTCAGATCCACAAGTCAGGGAGTATATTCTACACCAAGCGCGGCCTTTGAAGTTAGGGCAGGTACACCAGTTACTGCCAGTATAACTTCTAGTTCTGCAATAAATAGCGCCAATCCTGAAACTTATGGTTTCTGTATTGGCAGGACTGGTAGTGGTGCTAATGTCTTTTTAGAGAATGGGTCTACCCCATCAGGTACAGTTACCGCTGCGATCACGAATGAACTGGATGGCGGCAGTCCGCAACAAATAACTTTTAATACACCTATACGAACCTTTTCACCAGGCCTGGCTCACTATACCATGTTTGCAAAAGTTGTTATGCCTGACGGGAGTGTTGGTACTAAAGCCTATTTTATTATCAATAACGTAGTTAATACAGCATTCTCTACTACAGGAGCAGGACTTGTATGTTTGCCTTTGGGACAATTATCATATGGAGTAGACGTTGAAACCCCTAGCGGGATACAAAGAAATTTTCCAGGTAATGTTTATCATATCACCTGGGGCGATCAAACACAAGATGACTATTCAATTTGTCAGCTTTTAGCTAACCGTACCGTTACACATAACTATACCAAGTCATCTTGCGGGAGCAGCTTTAATAATAAACAGAATGTGTTTGGAATAAACATTAGTACTGTAAGTCCCTTTTGTGGTACTATTGGCCAGCCTTTATCTACCTCAGCTAAAGTAGTAAATGTTACAAAAAACGATTTTGAAGGGCCAAATACGGCTTGTATAAATACAGCTGTTATCTTTAGGAACACCTCGATACCAGGACAAAACCAGGATGATAATTCTGTGGACTGTGAAGATAATAGTGTTCGGTACAACTGGTATATCAACGGAGAGATCATAGCGGCAAATCAATTCAAATCCACTCCGCTGGAACACATATTTACGGTGCCTGGAGTATATACGATCAGGCTCGAATCAACCAGTAACGGAACTTGTCAGGGTGTACCTATCGAAAAAACTATTTGTTTGCAAGTACCTCCTCAACCTTCATTTACCTTACCCGGCTCATCACCATTAGCACTATGTTCACCTGCTGTAGTTACACCAACCAATACCACTGTAATTGACGCCCCTTGTGACCCTACAGTTAATTATAACTGGATTGTAGCCGGGCCGGGCATTTTTACTTATGATAATGGAACTTCGGCTACTTCTAAAGAACCAACATTCAGGTTTACTATCCCGGGGATTTACAGAATTAAACTTGCAGTGACTACTGCCTCTTGTGGTGAATTTACCACCGCAGAGCAGGTTGTTATTGTAAACGGACCGCCTACGGCAACGCTCTCTGCGGATATCAAATTATGTAACCTGAGTTCTTATGATTTCAATAATACAACTACCGGACCTACAAAAACTACCTACACTGGTTCATTCACTGCTACTGATGCTACTTATAACTGGACAGTAACAGGCGGTCTTTTTGAATATGAAGGCGGAACCAGTGCAACGTCCCAGTATCCCAAAATATTATTTTCGGAATATAAAGAATATACGATCACAGTTACCCACACCAACAGCTGCGGAACAGGGACAGACACACAGGTGATAACATTTACACAAGCACCACAGGTAAGTGCAGGTGCAGACCTGGAGCCTTGTTTTAATGAAACGGTTACACTTTCGGGATCAATTAGTACTCCGGTAACGACCTATTCGTGGGTTGGCGGAACTGGCGTTTTCAGTAACAGAAATATTTTAAACCCAACTTATACTCCAAGTGCCGCAGAGCGGACAGCGGGCCGGGCAACATTAACCCTGCGCGTAGTAACAGAGCTTGCTGCGCCATGTAATGTGATCACTGACGAGGTGATCATTAATATTAAGCCAGCTGTTATCGTGACAAGCGCACCTACAGCTACGATCTGTACCAATACTGCGTTAAACTACCAGCCTAATGCCACCCCTGCCGGAACAACTTTTACATGGACTGCTACTGGTAGTCCTAATGCAGGCGGATTTACGTCTGCAGGTGCCGGCACCACTTTACCGATAACTGATGTGCTGACTAATAGCGATCCTGTTAATGCGGCAACAGTTACGTATATCATCACACCAACAAATGATGGATGTACAGGTGCCCCATTCACATTAACAGTTACAGTTACCCCGCGACCAATTATTACGGCAGTCGCTGCCAATGGAGTGATCTGTACGGGTGCTGCTGCAGGCATAACCATCACATCTAATTTAAGTGGAACCAAATATACCTGGGCCAATGTAGCAACAGGCGGCGTTACCGGAGCAAACACGATTACAGTACCAACAGCAAACGCAACAATTAATGATATATTAGTTAATCCTGGTACACAACAGCAAAGCGTAACATATACCATTACCCCTTACTCAGCAAATGATTGTGAGGGTACTCCTTTTACGGTAACCATCCTCATCGATCCTGCTGTAACAGTTGCAAATGCCGGTCCCGCTGAAAGCATTTGCGATGTCAACAATTACACTTTAAACGGTAACCAGCCTGAAGTTGGCACTGGATTATGGACATTAACATCCGGACAAACTGGTGTTAACATCGCTAATCCGACTTTATATAACACTGCTGTAACTGGTCTTGTTGGCGGACAAGCTTATACGTTTAAGTGGACTATTTCTGCTCCCGGGGCATGTGCGGCAACTAGCAGCGAAGTAACTATCACGGTAAATACCCCTTCCATTCCAGGTACACTTAGCGGAGACGCAACTGTTTGCCAGAATTTGAATACCGGGGTAATTACCCTTAGCGGTTATGTAGGCGGCATCGTTAACTGGGAAAGTTCGATTGACGGAGGTGCGAGCTGGCAGCCAATCGCTAATACTACTGCAACACAGAATTACTCAAATCTGTCTACCAATACAAGATACAGGGCAATTATCCAAAATGGAAGCTGCGCGGCAGTAACCTCTAATGAGGTAACGATCACAGTTACCCCACCATCTACTACCGCTCTTGCGGGTGCCGATCAGATTGTATGTAACCAAACAAGCATCCTGCTTGATGGAAATGCACCTGCAGCTGGCGAGACTGGTCTATGGACCATGGTTTCAGGCACGCCAAATACAATTATTACCGATCCATCAAATCCAAAAACAACGGTTACACAGATTGTATCCGGACAATCTTATGTGTTTAGATGGACAATCACAGGAACTTCTGCATGCGGACCTACAGCAGATGAGGTATCAATAAACAACCTTCCGCCGCTAACCAATACCATCAGCAGTCCGAGTGCTGACGTATGTTCTGGTCAGGTGATTGCCATTACCGGCAGTGTACCTACAGGCGGGAACGGAACCTATACTTATCTTTGGGAAAGCAGTACGGACGGTACTACATGGACAGCCATCAGTGGTGCAACCGGAAAAGACTTAAGCTATACCTTGACAACCACGCTAAGCTTTAGAAGAACCGTGATCAGCAGTGCTTGCACACTAGCAAGCGGTGTAATCAGAGTTATCGCTCAGCCGCCTATTACCAATAACACGATTGCAGCAGCTCAAACGATTTGTACAGGACTTATTCCTGCGGCATTAACGGGCAGTACACCAGCAGGAGGAGATGGTAATTTTAACTACCAATGGCAATCGAGCACAGACAACGGCACTACGTGGACAAATATTAACGCTGCAGTATTCCCTTCTTACACCCCTCCAGCCTTAACAGTAACCACACGTTACCGAAGAGTTGTCAGCACAATTGCCTGCAACGGTGCATTGAGAAGTATAAGTACACCAGTGATCATCACTATAAAAGAGAATGCAAAAGCAGAGTACACCTATACAATAGATCAGGCATGTACCCCTTTTGTTATCAATGCGTCGAACATTAGAGCTGTAGCTTATCCTGACCGTAACGCTTCTTATACCTGGTATGCAAATGATGTACCGATCGGAACTGATATTATCTTTCCTGGCTATACAATTAACAACAGTAATGAATCAGTAACAATAAAACTCGTAGCAATTAGCAGTCTTGGTTGTACGCAAAGTGAATTTAGCCATACCTTTAGCACCAGACAAAGTGTTGCGGCATCGTTTACACAGAGTACTACATCGGGCTGCGGACCATTAGTGGTAAACTTTGTGAATACCTCTACACCGCTGACCGGGGCAACATTTAGATGGGACTTTGGAAACGGAACCACTTCTAACCAGACCTTACCGGGCGCTGTTACATTTTTACCTGAGCCGACAGGGAAGGATACTACTTATACAGTAACACTTACAGCAACTACCACATGCGGAAGCAGTTCTATTACCTCTACTGTATTTGTTAAAGCGAAACCTATTTCGATCTTCTCACCAAGCAGAACAGTTGGCTGTTCACCAATGCGGGTAACGTTCAGCAATAGTTCTCCAGGAAGCACAAATACTTATTACTATGATTTTGGCGACGGAACATTGCTGACCAAAACAGATAAGTCGGATGTAGAACATACTTACATTACTAATGTAGTAAGAGATTATGTTGTGAAAATGGTTGTTCAGAATGATTGCGGCAGTTCAGAAAGTTCTTACACCTTACGTGTATCACCAAACACTGTTTTACCTGAACTTGTTGTCAATGCAAATGAAAAAGAGGGATGTGCACCTTTAACGGTTAACTTCTATAATAACACGAGAGGGGCCAATACATTTAAGTTTGATTTTGGAGATGGTACCACATTGATTACCAATACTGCACCACAAGTAGTTCCGCATACTTTTACCAGACCAGGCACTTATACCATTACGCTTACTGCTTCTAATGGTTGTTCTGACACCACCACCACAGAATCAATTACCGTGCTTGCACAGCCGCTGGCAGCATTTACAGCAGACAATGTTCTGGGTTGCCCGGGATTGGTTGTTCAGTTCAAAAATACAACTACTGACGGTGTAAGTTATCTATGGGATTTTGGTGACGGGACTACTTCTGCAGAATTTGAACCAAGACATGTTTATAATGCTGATAAAGAATACTACACAGTTACACTTACAGCTACTAATATTTTAGGCTGTAGTTATACGGTAAGCATGCCACAATATATTCACGTTGTTGCCCCTCCAATTGCTTCGTTTAATGTTGCACCATCAACCGTGATCAGTATCCCGAACTACACATTCAGATTTGAAGATGAAAGCACAAATTCGCCTTCAGTATGGCAATGGGATTTTGGGGATGGTACAACTTCATCGCAGCGAAACCCATCACATACTTATCTTGATACTGGTTCTTATGTGGTTACACTAAGAGTAAGCAACCAGCAAGGTTGTTTCACTTCGACATTTAGAACAGTTACTATTGTAGGTGTTCCGGGTTATCTTTACGTACCAAATTCGTTTATGCCAGGAAGTGAAACTCCGGAGCTGCGCGTGTTTATGGCTAAAGGTTCGGGTATTAAAACATGGACAATGAGTGTGTTTAATAAATGGGGACAGAAGTTGTGGGAAACCAACCGACTGGACGATGGAAGGCCTGTGGAATGGTGGGACGGAACATTTAATTCGGTTCCTGTACCACAGGGGGTATACTTCTGGAAAATTGATGTTGAATTTACAAATGGCACTGCATGGAAAGGAATGACCTACGATTCGAAGGCTCCGAAAAAAACAGGCGTAATCCACCTGATAAGATAATGAGAAGAATGAAATTGTTTTCGCGCTATATCCTATTTATATTTTTATCTGCCTGGTCGCTAACCGCATCGGCGCAGGACCATATTTATTCGCAATTTTTTAATGCACCGCTATACCTCAACCCCTCCTTAACCGGGCAGTTTGAAGGAGACATCCGGATGAATATGCTGTACCGTAACCAATGGTCTGGTTTAAGCGGTACACTCTCTTACATCAATGCTTCTGCAGATTTGAATATCCCTAATTTTGGTGGTGGTATAGGGCTGCAATTTAACCGCAGCTCTGAAGGAACGGCTTTCCTGGTAAAGAACAACATTGCAGCAAGTTATTCTTACAGTGTAGGAAGCGATGATTTTGTACTTTCTTTTGGTATACAAGCAGGCTTCACCAACAGGCAGATCAACTGGAACAAGCTTGTTTTTTCGGATCAGATCGATAACCGTTTGGGGTATATCCCAGGCAGCATCAGTGGTGCGCAGCTGCCGGATATGGCAAATAAGTTTTTCTTTGATCCTGCTGCAGGGATAAACCTTGTTTATGGTAGTTTTATGGCGGGCCTGGCAATGCACCACATTAATGAGCCCGACGAATCATTTAGCGGAGCGCAAGCAAAACTACCCAGACGGATTACTGCCAATGCAAGTTACCGCCTGCCTTTATCAAGAAATTACAACTATGGCTCAGACGATGGTTCCTATTTAATCCCGTCAGTAGTTTATTATAAACAAGGGAATGTCTCTTCGATGAGTGCCGGGGCACAATTCAAATACAAAGGCGTAAACACAGGACTGTGGTACCGTACCGCTGGTGAAGGTGGGCCGGATGCAATTGTAGTTTCCCTGATTTTTGATATCTTCTCTGGCGGCCGTAGTAGAAACGGAGAGAAATTAAGACTTGGTATCAGTCATGATGCAACAACTTCAAAAATTAACTATACCAATACCAATGGAACTACAGAGGCAAGTGTAGGTTATGAAAAATACTTCGAGAACAGTTCGAGCTATAATAAGTTTAATGGACTGAGGTGTTATGATTTCTATTAATTTATTAACCAGTTAACCGCTAATTCAGCTTAAACTAGTTAGATTTGTGCATGCATAGGGAACAAATCTCCGTATTTGATATTTTTAAGATAGGTATAGGTCCGTCGAGTTCACACACTTTAGGTCCTTGGAGAGCCGCACAGCAATTTACAGCTTCATTAGCTGCCAAAGGGTTGCTATACCAAGTGGAACAGGTAAAAATACTACTATATGGTTCACTCGCTAAAACTGGTGTAGGGCACGGTACGGATATCGCAATTCTGCTTGGTTTAACCGGAGCTGATCCGGTGACTTTTGATGTTGATGCGATTGATCCTACCATTGCAGCAATTAAAAATGATCAGCTTCTTAGCCTTGCAGGTTCACATCACATTTCGTTTGATTATACAGACGATCTTGTATTTCTTTATCTGGAGAGCTTGCCATTTCACCCTAATGCAGTTACTTTCCAGGCATTCCTGACTACAGGTAAAGCATATTCTGAAACCTATTATTCTGTTGGGGGTGGTTTTGTAGTGAAAGACGGAGAACTAAATGGGGATAAAGAGCAGGTAGACCTTCCTTTTCCTATAGAAATTGCAGGCGACCTGCTGCACTGGTGCCTCACCACAGGACTAAAAGTTTCTGAAGTAGTAATGGAGAATGAGCTGGCGTGGCGTACAGAAGCAGCAACGCGTACAGGAATTATGCAGCATTTCCAGGTGATGAAAGACTGTACTTTCCGCGGTTGCCATACAGGAGGATTTTTACCTGGCGGTTTAAATGTGGGCAGAAGAGCGGCAGCTTTAAATAAAAGATTGATTGGTAACAGGCCATATACAGATTATAACAGCTGGATTGAGGCTATAAGGGCCGGAGGAAACAGTTTTAATTATACGCTCGACTGGGTAAGCTGTTTTGCTTTATCCGTAAATGAAGAAAATGCCTCGTTTGGCCGTGTGGTTACTGCGCCAACCAATGGGGCCGCAGGTGTAATACCTGCGGTATTGCAATACTACATTGCATTTTGCGACGGTTTTACAGAAGAAAGGATTATACAATTTATCGCTTGCGCATCCGAAATAGGCAGCATCTTTAAAAAAGGAGCAACAATTTCTGCAGCTATGGGTGGCTGTCAGGCCGAAATAGGCGTCTCTTCAGCTATGGCTGCGGCGGCATTAACAGAGTGTTTAGGCGGTTCACAGCGACAGGTAATGATGGCAGCAGAGATTGCTATGGAACATCATTTGGGCTTAACCTGTGACCCTATTGGTGGTCTGGTACAAATCCCTTGCATAGAAAGAAATACAATGGGTGCCATTAAAGCCATCACGGCAAGTCAGCTTGCCTTGCAGAGCAATCCCGATAAAGCCAAGGTAAGCCTGGGCGCAGTTGTGAATACCATGTGGGAAACCGCACTGGACATGAACTCCAAATACAAAGAAACGTCAGATGGAGGTTTAGCTACCAATATACCGATCAGCTTACCAGAATGTTAAAACTTATTTAAAAGCTTTTACAATAGCCGGTGCCAGTAGTGTAACCCACTCCTGGTACATTTTTCCTGAAGGGTGCAATCCATCAGCTGCGGCCAGGGAAACATCATTAGCTACGTCTCTCGATTCTGGGGTAATATCAGTATAACTGACCCCCGCTTGCAATGTTTCTTCCTTATTGACAGCATTAAAAGCATCAATCTCTTTTGAAATAGATTTCACCTCTTTCCCGCTGCCTTTACCAAATGGTGTAACTCCCCAATCAGGTATAGAAACCACAAACACGTGCGCTTTATTCCCACTCGCAAATGCGATTGCGGTTTGTAACAGTGATCTGAATTCTGTCCGGTATAGCTCAATTGAATTTCCCCTGTATTGGTTATTTACACCGATAAGCAGGGTAACCACATCAAATTTTCTGGTGATTGATGCAGATTGAACAGCAGCTTGCAGCTCTCCGGTCGTCCACCCTGTTTTAGCTATAATCCTTGGCACAGCGACTTTAACACCTTGTGTATTTAGCTTTACCGCCAGTTGGTATGGAAAGCTCTGGTCTTGCGCAACCGCTTCCCCAATCGTATAAGAATCCCCAAGAGCGAGGTAGCTTAATTGGTCAGCAGGCGTTTCAATTTTAAGTGTATCAATTTTATTCATACCGTTTATTGTACCTTTTTCGCAGCCCAGTATAAAAAAAACAAGGATTAATGCAGCCGTTAACTTCATACAGAAATTTACGAAAGAAGTAGTATATCAGATGTTGAAGGTAATAATTTTAAAGAAGCTGCATGTGGGTATGTGGCATAAAAATTTTAAAAGCGTAGTTGATCAATATGATTGACCCTGTGATTACAAATAAAGTATTCGTAATCAATTTGCTTTTGGAAGGGAGCCATTGATTTGCCGCAAAACCGAAAATTATAGTAAGCAGGATAGGAATTGCGGGCGGATAAAGATGAAAACTTTCGTGGAAATTGCCCTTTACTAATGCCAGAACAGCGCGTTGAAAACCACAACCCGGACAATCATAACCGGTAAGGTATTTAAAAGGGCAGGGTAATAGATACATATTAAAATAAATTCATACCGAATAAGCTGGCGATATGATTTTTCAGTACACCCTTCACTTCCGCCAAATCCAGTTCGTGCCCTAATTCGCGTTGCATAGAAGTCACATCTTTATCATCTATTCCGCAAGGGATAATATTTTTAAAATAATCGAGCGATGTATTCACATTAAAAGCAAATCCATGCATCGTGACCCAGCGGCTGCAGCGGACGCCCATGGCACATATCTTTCTTGCCTTTTCATTATCAGCGTCTATCCATACCCCCGTAAAGCCAGGGTATCTGCCTGCTGCAATCCCGTAATCATTTAAGGTAAGGATCACTGCCTCTTCTAATGTTCTTAAATATAAGTGGATATCGGTAAAAAAATTATCAAGGTCGAGGATTGGATAACCAACTAGCTGACCTGGCCCATGATAGGTGATATCCCCTCCCCTGTTGATTTTATAATAAGTAGCCTGTTTTTCTTGCAACCCTTTTTCATCCAGCAGCAAATTTTCGGGATGCCCGCTTTTACCTAAAGTGTACACATGAGGATGCTCACAGAAAATAAGAAAATTTGGTGTTTCTGTTGTAGCATCATTGATACGGTTACTCGTTTTAACAGCAATTGTATCTTTAAAAATAAGTTCCTGACGGTCCCATGCCTTCTGATAATCCAGCAGTCCCCAATCCACATATTTCACTTCTTTGTTCATTTTGTCGAAAATTAAGCGGCTACATACCCCAGCATATAGCCTTCAATAGTGTTAAAATAGTATACTGTAAGGCTTCTTGTTCCTTCCGGAAGGTCTACCAAAACAGTCATTGAACCTTCATCCTTCAATTCAAAGGGCTGGATATGAATATGCTTTCTAAATTCTAACCCTTTTTTACCATACCATTTGTAAACAGCTTCCTTAACACACCAGCACACATATAGTCCCTGCGTATTATCCTTCACATTTGGCAAAGCCAGTTCTGGCGGAGAAAGGAATTTCTGCTGGATCCTGTGGATCTTGGTTTTAACCTGCTCGATGTCCACTCCCACACTTCTGTTCTTTCCAATCATAACAGAAGAATAGTCGTAAGAATGGCTTAATGATATACTGTAATCAGAATTAACCAGGTAAGGCTTACCATGCTCGTCCATGCGACAATCTATATAATCTGCTGTATTCAGCATTCTACGAAGGAGCAGACGGGTACTTAACCATTGGAGGATACGTTTGGTTCCTTTTAAGGAAGCCAGAAAATCGAGCTCATGCTGTTTTAACTGGAGACCGGAAAAAAGCTCTTCTTCCGATTCTTCAATCTTCCATACTGAGAGTATAGTCTGATCGTCAATATCTTTATTATAGATTACAGGCATCCTATTTTAAAAAATCAATGCAAAAGTATCTTAAATTAATCATAATTTCGCCGAAAGACTTTACAAATGATACTTTCAGATAAGCGTATTTTAGAAGAGATTGAAAGAGGAACAATAATTATTGAACCCTTTAAACCAGAATGTTTAGGCACCAATTCCTATGATGTTCATTTGGGGAAATACCTGGCCACCTATACCGACCGGGTACTTGATGCCAAAGCACATAATAAAATACAGCATTTCGAAATACCGAAAGATGGTTTTGTGCTGCAGCCAGGAACACTTTACCTGGGTGTAACATTAGAATATACAGAGACACATGCCCATGTACCATTCCTGGAAGGGAAATCGAGCACAGGAAGATTAGGTATCGACATTCACGCTACTGCAGGGAAAGGTGACGTAGGTTTCTGTAATACCTGGACACTGGAAATTTCTTGTGCACAGCCAGTTAAAATTTATGCAGGAATGCCAATTGGGCAGCTGATTTATTTCGCCGTTGAAGGTGATGTACAGACTATGTATAATGCCAAAAACGACGCTAAATATAGTAATAAGACGACTAAGCCTGTAGAAAGCATGATGTGGAAAAATAGTTTCTAGTTATAAACTAAAAATATAGTAATAAGCCTCAATATTCCATATATTGAGGCTTTATTATTTAACGATCCTCATGAAATTTAAGCTCTTGTCTTGTTGTGTATTACTCTTTGCAGCCACCTTTTTTTACGCTTTTCGCCTTGCAGATGATCCGTTCGAAGAACTGCTTAAAAAATTAATAACTTACAATGAGGAGCATGCACAGGAAAAAGTGCATTTACATCTGGACAAGGCTTATTATGCTATAGGTGACAACATTTGGTTTAAAGCTTATGTAACCGAAACTTATACAGATAAACCATCACAGATTAGTAATACACTATATGTAGAACTGATAGATCAAAGTAACTCTATTAAGAAACAACTTAAACTGCCTTTGTCGGCCGGAATAGCCTGGGGAGACTTTAAACTAACAGACAGCCTGCAGGCAGGGAGCTACAGGCTCAGGGCCTATACGCAGTGGATGAGAAATGCCGGTCCTGATTATTTTTATGATAAGACTATTGTAATTGCCGGCACTGCTGCCCCTGCTGTCCAAGTAAATAAAACTAAACCAAATCCAGTAACAGGTACCGCTATAAATCAGACAGCCAAAACGGTTGCTGTACAGTTCTTCCCTGAAGGTGGAAACCTTGTGGAGAACCTGCCTTCAAAAGTCGGGATTAAAGCAATTAATAAGGCTGGTAATGGAGAAGATATTACAGGATCTATTGTTGACAATACAGGGACAAAAATTACAGATTTTACTACGGTACACCTTGGCATGGGCAATTTTTTACTTACGCCGCAGCCGGGTAAAACATATATAGCAAAAATAAAACTAGGTGACGGCACGGTAACAGAAACTGCGATCCCCGCAGCATTGCCGGCAGGTTATGTACTTTCTGTAAATAATACCGATAGCACCAAGGTAACTGTCAGGGTTTATATCAGCGAGACCTTATTAAACCAGGGAGATATTAAACTGGTTGTACAACATAATAATATCGTTTATACGGTTTTAAAAGCAAACACATCAAAACAAGTAAACTCTTTCTCCCTTCCGAAAAAAGACTTGCCTGCAGGAATTCTCCATTTCACCTTATTTAGCCCGACAAATATTCCGGTTACGGAAAGGCTGATTTTTGTGAACAACCCTGCTGTGCAGCTTACCACGAGCTTATCGAACCTAAAAGATAAATATGCTAAAAGAGGGCAAATGGATCTTGCGATATTAGCGAAAGATGGTAAGGACCTTACAACTGGCAGTTTCTCGGTATCGGTTACGAATGTCAGCATTGCAGCGCCCGATTTGGAAAATGAAAGTAATATCCTGACTTCCTTATTGCTTACATCAGATCTTAAAGGTTATATTGAAAAGCCGAACTACTATCTTCTGAATGAGACGAAAGAGAGGGCTTTACATCTGGACAATTTAATGCTCACCCAAGGCTGGTCCCGGTTTAAGTGGACTGATATTACTGGAAATACGTTGAAAGCCCCAGAGTTTATGCCAGAGCTGTCGCAGGAAATAAGCGGGACGGTTACTACAAATGGGAAGAAGCCTGTAGTTAATGGAAAAGTATCACTAGTATCAACATCAGATGGCTATTTAAAGATTGACACCCTAACAGATGCAAACGGTCATTTTTCTTTTCATCACCTTTCCTTTGGGGACAGCACTAAATTTGTGATCCAGGCACGCGATGCGAAAAACAGCAAATATGTGGAGATTAAGCTTGATATTACTCCGGGACAAGTAGTTACTGCGAATAAAAATACAGGTGATATCACTGTAAATATAAATGAAGCTATTCAAGGCTATGTTCAAAAAAGCCAGGGATATTTTGCAGATCAGGCTAAACTTGCTTTAAGAAACAATAATCTGCAATTACAAGAGGTTGCCATAGTAAAAAAAAGGAAATCAGTAGAGAAATCTGCTAATATGAACGGAGCTGGCGTGGCAGATCAGGTTTTTTACGGGAAGGACCTGACAGCCTGCAATACCATTATGCTCTGCCTGGCAAATAGAATAGCTGGTGTTACTTACAGAAATGGGAATTTTTATATCACTAGAAATATTCGGGGGGCAAAGTTTCCCGAACCAATGCAAATCAATTTTAATGGATCTTTTATTGACGTTGCATTTCTTGAAAATGTAGCCGCAAAGGACGTGACTACTGTCGAGGTTTTAAAATCAATTGGCATGACCTCTGGCTATGGCGACATTGGCCGAAATGGTGTTTTGGTAATTACTGCTAAAATAGGATCTGAATCTGGCCCTATCCACGGCATGCTGGCCTATTCACCGAAAGGTTACACCGCAGTCCGTGAATTCTATTCTCCACAATATACACCTGACAATAAAGAAATAGGAGAAGATAAAAGAAATACTGTTTACTGGAACCCAAATTTAATTACCGATGCCAGCGGGACTGGAAAATTCAGCTACTACAATACTGATCAGCCAGGAAGTTACAGAGTAGTAATTGAAGGCATCAACGATGCTGGCCACCTAGCCAGGAAAGTCTACACCTACGAAGTACAATAAATTTAAACTATTTCTTAAAATCAACTATTTTAAGCCTCAACATTCTTATATTGAGGCTTAATTATTTTCCAATATCCGATGAAAGCAAAATCAATAATTTGTTTTACGCTACTGCTGGCCTGCACTTGTATTTATGCCTTTCGCCTGGCAGAGGATCCGTTTGAAGAATTATTAAAAAAACTGGCCATTTACAATGAAGAGCATGCGCAGGAAAAGGTACACCTGCATTTGGACAAGCCGTACTATGCTATTGGTGACAACATTTGGTTTAAGGCTTATGTGATCGAAACATATACCAATAAACCTTCGAAAATCAGCAACACACTGTATGTGGAGCTGATTAATGAAGAAGACTCAGTGAAAAAAGAACTCAAACTAATGCTGACTTCAGGAATAACATGGGGCGACTTTAAGTTAACAGACAGCCTGCACGCTGGGATTTACAGGATTAGAGCCTATACGCAATGGATGCGGAATGCCGGTCCAGATTATTTCTATGATAAAACGATCATGATCGGAAGCAGTGCTGCTGAAACCGGCACAATGGGAAAGGCTGTTAAGCGCGCCGACGAAAAAAATACTAGTGAAAAGATTGCTGTGCAGCTTTTTCCTGAAGGCGGAAACCTTGTGGAAAATCTCCCTTCAAAAATTGGAATTAAAGCAATAAACAAGAAAGGCATGGGCGAAGAGATCAGCGGATCTATTATTGACAATGCCGGTACCGAGATTTTAAATTTTAAAACCAACGCATTGGGAATGGGAAATTTCTTGCTTACCCCGCAACCAGAAAAAAAATACACAGCAAGAATCAAACTAAAAGACGGAATAGTTATAACAACAGCCGTTCCTACAGCATTGACATCAGGATATGTGCTAACTGTGAATAACACTGATAGCAGCAAGATCACAGCAAGGGTTTACCTAAGTAAAGACCTCGTTGGCCCTGGGGAAATAAAGCTGGTCATACAACATAACAACATTGTATATAACGTTCTAAAAACCAATACGGAAAAACAGATCGTCTCTTTTTCTCTGCCTAAAAAGGATATGCCCGCAGGGGTACTCCATTTTACGCTGTTTACACCAGCTAATCTTCCGGTAGCAGAGCGACTAGTTTACCTCAACAATCCAAACATTTTGCTAAATACCAGCCTTAATAATCTTAAACCAAAGTACGGGAAAAGAGAAAAGGCAACAGTAGAGATTCTAGGTAGCGATGACCTGAAACCATCTGCGGGAAGTTTCTCTGTTTCGGTAACAAATACCTCTGTAGTAACTCCTGACGCAGATAATGAAAGTAATATCCTGACATCTTTATTGCTCACCTCAGACTTGCAAGGATATATCGAAAAACCAAACTATTATCTGCGGGACGGGGAGGTGCGAGTGGCGGAACTTGATAACCTGATGCTGACCCAGGGCTGGAGCCGGTTTGTTTGGAAAGAACTTGCAGCGACAAAGCCAAAAGCTCCGGAATTTTTGCCAGAGCTAACCCCTTCTATCAGTGGCACTGTTACAACCAATGGAAAAAAACCAGTTGTAAAAGGCAAAATTTCCCTGGTCTCTACATCAGGAGGATTTTTTAAGATTGATACCTTAACAGATGATAATGGTCACTTTGCTTTTAAGGATCTTGCATTTAATGATAGCACTAAATTTCTTGTTCAAGCCCGAACAGCTAAGAACAGCAAGTATGTACAGGTTAAACTAGATATTCCATCAGCGCAAATAGTTACAAAAAATAAAAACACCGGGGATATTCCTGTGAACGTAAATGAAGCAATACAGAATTACGTTCAGCAAAGCAAGGGATATTTTGACACACAAAACAAAATTGCGTTGCAAAATGGGGCGTTACAATTGAAAGAAGTAGCTATTGTGACTAAGAAAAAATCAGCAAAATATGGTAACGACCTTATTTTTGGAAAAGAAGATCAAGTACTCACTGCAAAAGATCTAAATCCTAATTTTAACCTTGTATCTTCCTTAGCAAATAGACTAATTGGTGTAACTTATAAAGATGGAAACTTCTATGCTACACAACGCTTTAGTAGGAGCCCCAAATTACTAAAAATTTATTATAATGGACTTGAAGTACAAGTACCGTTTGTAGCTACGATCATTCCACAGGATGTGATTAGCGTGGACGTTCTAATAAGTCCCGGCCTCATTACTGCTAGTGGGCAAGTATACGATGGGGGCAGCATTGTCATTACTGCAAAAGAAGGATCGGAAAGTATGATGGGTCATCATGGAATGGTTACCTATTCGCCAAAAGGCTATAATATAGTCAGAGAATTTTATTCCCCGCAATATACTCCTGATCATAAAGAAACAGGAGAAGATGAGAGAACTACTGTGTACTGGAATCCAAATGTGATTACCGATGCCAACGGAACTGGAAAATTCAGCTACTACAACACTGATCAGCCAGGAACTTACAGGGTAGTAATTGAAGGGATCAACGATGCTGGCCACCTTGCAAGAAAGGTTTATACCTACGATGTGCAATAACAATAAACTCAACCTTACATAATTAGCAGTTTTAAGCCTCAATATTCTTATATTGAGGCTTAATTTTTTTACCAGTCACCAATGAAAGCCAAATCAATAATCTGTTTTACGCTATTGCTTGCGTGCACCTGTTTTTATGCCTTTCGCCTGGCAGATGATCCATTTGAAGAGTTGTTAAAAAAACTAACTACTTACAATGATACACATCCGCAGGAAAAGGTTTATCTGCATTTGGATAAACCTTATTATGCCATTGGAGATAATATCTGGTTTAAAGCTTACGTAACAAACGCAACAAATAATAAGCTTACAGGGATTAGCAGTGCCGTTTACGTAGAGCTGATCAATGAGAATGATTCCATAAAGAAACAAATCAAATTACCGCTGACTGCAGGTTTAGGCTGGGGGGATTTTAAATTGGCCGATACGTTGCAGGAAGGTAATTACAGGATCAGGGCATATACGCAATGGATGCGGAACGCCGGTCCGGAATTTTTCTTTGACAAAACCATTAAAATTGGTAATGCCTGGGCAAATAAGGTTTTTACCAGCACAGCATATACTTTTGGTAAGAAGGGACAGGACGAGGAGGTAAATGCAGTAATCAAATTTACCGACAAACAGGGGCAGCCCTATGGAGGGCAACCTGTTACTTACCAGGTTTGGCTAAAAGATAAACTAGCAGCACGTGGCAAAGGGACGACAGGTGTAAATGGCGCATTGAGCTTAGCTTTTACCGCTAAACCCGGTCTTGCAGCATCTGGAAAGATCGTGGCGACTATTACGCTGGCTAATAAACAGGAAGTTATTAAAACAATTCCTGTAACGGCAACTTCAAATACGGTTGCTGTACAGCTATTTCCTGAAGGGGGAAATATCATAGAAAACTTGCCGTCTAAGGTTGCCATTAAGGCCGTTAATGCGGCTGGGTTGGGAGAAGATGTTTCTGGTACGGTGATAGATAGTGAAGGTACTGCAGTACTGACATTTAAAACTACTCATTTGGGTATGGGAAATTTCGTTCTCAATGCACAACCGGGAAGAAGTTATAAGGCAAGGGTAAAGATGAAAGATGGTTCCCAGCAGGATATCCAGTTGCCAAAGATTCTTCCAACGGGATATGTTCTGGCTATCAATAACACGGATAGTACTAAGATTTCGGCAAAAGTCATGATTAGTGAAGCTTTGTTAAATCCTGCAGAAATGAAACTGGTCATACAGCACAATAACAACATTTACACGGTGTTAAAAGTCAAATCACAAAAGCAAGTTACCGCTTTTTCATTCCCTAAAAAAGATCTGCCTTCGGGAATTTTACATTTCACCTTATTTACTGCTGCTAATATCCCTGTTTGTGAAAGGCTCGTTTTCATCAATAATCCGCAAGATCAGATCAATGTAAGCTTAGAAAACCTACAGAGTTCTTATGATAAAAGAGGGAATATGACCCTTAACCTGCTGACAAGAGACGGAGGCAAACCTACGGTGGGCAGTTTCTCAGTTGCGGTAACCAATTCGCGTATCGTTGAACCAGATCCTGATAGAGAGAGTAATATCCTGGCCTCGTTACTGCTTACCTCAGACTTAAAAGGATTCGTTGAACGTCCAGGTTATTATTTTAACACCGGAGGGCCACAGGCAGCAAGCGATTTAGACAATTTGATGCTTACCCAAGGATGGAGCAGGTTTGCATGGACAGCTATAACAGACAACATAGCCACAGAGAAGCCACTCGATTTTAAACCTGAGACCATGCAGAAAATAAGCGGTAAGATTACAACCTTGGGTGGCAAACCTGTAGCGAAAGGTAAAATATCTTTACTCTCTACAGCTGGTGGTATGTTTCTTATCGATACGCTAAGTGATGCTAATGGACGTTTTACATTTGACAACCTTGTGTTTGGCGACAGCACCAAGTTTGTGGTGCAGGCCAGAAATGAAAAGAACAAAAAAAATGTAGAGATCAATCTTGATTTGATACCAGGGCAGCTGGTAACTAAAAATAAAAATACCGGAGATATTGAGGTAAATGTAAATGAAGCCATTCAAAGTTATATACAAAAGAGCGAAGGCTATTTTAACGACCTGAATAAACGGGGATTGCTGGAGCGCACTTTGTTTCTGGATCAGGTAAATATTGTGCAGAA
>Ga0247734_1001213_pt1 | contig 19965 bp, 12 predicted proteins | sample UWRJL103311B2_FD_180933 | JGI IMG/M metagenome (GOLD analysis project Ga0247734, IMG submission 180933) | Plant litter microbial communities from Arlington Agricultural Research Station in Wisconsin, United States - UWRJ-L103-311B-2 | ecosystem: Environmental > Terrestrial > Plant litter >... | reverse complement strand
ATAGGTGAGACGTACTCAAGTAATTTAGGATGATTGCCTCGCAAGTGCTCATACACGCCCGCAGCCCACTGGATCCCATCCCAGTCCTCCGAGTCTTTGAAGCTGCCATCTATCTCTTCCCCCTCATCATCGCGCAACGTCGTTGTGTAGCTTACTGGAAAGACAAGATACGTGCTATCATCTTTAGAAGAAGGCGCTACCATGTATTTATCAAACATGGAAGTGAAGATCTTGCTGCCTGGATTCTGGGAAGCTGTTGGTGGGACCTGTGAGCGGTAGAACAAGTCTGCAGCGTTCGTGTTGGCCATGTTTTCCGACTTGTCTCGCGCTCACACGCACTCGAAATTATTTAGTATAGTAAGTTTGAGTGATGGGTATTGTGTTAGTTCTTGTTGAAGATGCTTTTTGTTTGCGAAGGAAACTTTGAAGTCAAAACATAACATGCCTGTAAATAACGATCTCGCTTAATCTTATTTGTTATGTGACAACCCTTTGAAAATAAAGTGACGATGTCAGACTATTAAGTTATCAATTGGTGCCTTTATTCCGATCTTAGAGAGTATTAAAGTAAGATAAATACTTTATAATATCCTATATCTTATTTAATAAAGCTTTAATTGGCCTTTAATATAAAGTAAGAGAAAGTAGAGCTTTAAGAGAAGTAGATATTAGTTTATATAAGATTGAACTAGTTAATAAGAATCGATATCTTTGAATATTATATCACTCTGCCTTTGAAACCTTACAAAAGAATGGGGTATATATATAGAAAGGTACTTATTTTTATGCAGGTACCTACAAAAAATGGGGTATCAATGTGGAAAGGTGAAAAGTTTATACAGATGCCTATAAAAGTTGCGGTACCTATATCGAAAGGTACCTCCTTTAATGCGGATACTCCAAAACATCAACAGCTTCACGACCACCGACCATATGTCAGACAACTTTGCTGCTTTCCGAACAACTACCTTTTATCATCACTTATCCTCATCCGAGGATTACTAGTATGAAAAAAACTCTCACTTCGAGACACTGGGACGATTGATAGTATGTCAACACCACAGTATTTTGTTTGTTGGAGACCGAATCTGTGTAAGCACAGGTAGCAACCAAAGAACAATGCCATAGTAACATTCATGGAAGCTTCATAGCCTCGTTTTCCTTGAAGCCTGAACCGAGCTTGTGCGTATTAAAGAGAGAAGGCTCGATCAAATAATTACCTCGGAACGCACTCAGCTCTCTTTAGCTCGCGAGCATATGATAAAGGTCAAGCGTAGTAACAAATTCTTATTAAAATCGGAAACAAAGTGAAACAATATCGTGCGTGAGAAAGATTAATGCCATCCCATGAGGAACCAACACATGCAATAACCTAGCTAACTCAATTTTGAAGAGGATGACCCAAGCTTCATTGCACCGAGCAAAACTGGAAGTTGATAGCTTCACGATGGATAACGGCAGTGATAAAGCCCTCGATTGAACACCATAGCTGGGGTTTGAGCTTCAGTGTTTAATGTGCGATGTTGAAGAAGGCTTGATGGCGGGGTGTATTGTACTGTACATAAGAAACTTGCCCAAAGGTTTCGAACAGAGGACAAGTACTGTACCATATATACTCTTATAAGTTATATATACCGTGGGGGGGGAAAAAAGAGTGTTGGAGATCCCCGGATCCCGACGATCATTTTTTTATTCTATCAAGCGAAAGAAAGCCATAAGTCGAAAATGGTATTTATCATAGGACTAGTCCGTACAGCGACTCCTCTACAGTACTAGCGGGGGGAACTACACCTCTTATTGAAAGGTCTTCTGGGGCACGTTTATGTTTATTTCGTATTTTATAAGTAGCTTATCTTATAAACTATTAGTGTAATCTAATTGGTGGGGCATTATGCCTTCCCGAAAATCTACTAACCCAATGTGAACCCAATGTGCAGCCGAGTCGGGTCCTGGTTGGCTGGCTCGGTTGGAGCTGGAATTTGGACGATTCCCCTGTCCCAAATTCCCGTAATGCTTCGTACAGTACGAAAGGCTAGTAGTACACTAGCAGCCCAATAAGCGCTATCATCTAATAGCGGTCCGTTTGGCATCGGGTCACAGACGAATGCGGCGCTCTTGCAGCCCTGTCCGAAAATAATCATATCATTACTGTACAGTACAGTACCCCTTGGTGGGCCTTGGTGGGCCTTGGTGGGGTGTGGCACAATTATACAAATACCAAGCTTTACCAGTTCCCATCTCAGCATGGTTTGTATTCCTTCTTCAAAGCTTGTATGAATTTCGGCATCCTGACATACAATTGAGGCTGTTTCCCCAATCTGTCTGTCACTCTGGGTCTATGACACACGCCCACAACGCTCAACTTAGAACCTAGTTGGAGTTTCGGTTTTGCAACGACCTTGAGAGCAGGCTGAACCATGAGGGGTGTTGCTGGGTATCTTGGAGTTGTGGCTCTTGCTTTTGGGTTCGGAGATATAGTGGCTGCTAGTAGTATGTGCTCCGAATGGGCCATCGTAAATTCAGTTGCGATAACTAACTTTCAACAGTTGCTGATGCATCATGTCGCTCCGCAGGAGTATTCGCTCTCGATTTCAATACCACGAATGTCGACGCTCTCGTCCACTGTATGCAATACACCTATGAATGCAGAGGTCCGCCAGGGTCAAACGAGACTTTCTGGTCAACGTCGGACAATACCAAGGGTGAAGATCCAACTGATTGTTATCCAGCCCGTTGGCATGTAGCAATCCAGTGGGGGGTCAACGGCTCGTTTTCAATCCCTAAGGTAGTTTCTGCCTATGAAGTATCGATGATAGGAGCAGGATGGTGTAGCCAGACTTCTGATGATATGGATTGCTCACCTCCTCCAGAGGAAATACTCAACATCACGAGTCTTGAACTTCCTGATCTAGTGGCTACGCCTACATTTAGGGTTTACCGAATGCATGTGCTGCAAAGTTTGAAAGTCCCGAAACTAGAACGTACAGACACCTTGGATTTAGATCTCGGGGGACTTTCACCATCAATTAGTTTGGACTTTCCGAGCTTATCTGATGTTGGGTACATTCATATGCACGGAAATATCGATGCGTAAGTCCCTTGCTCTTTCCAATCAACCTGTTCTTTTTGTTACGCATGTCTTTGCCAAATATTTTATTCATTTTTTTAAGGATGGAGACTGATGATTCTACCCTAATAGCATCAGCCTCCCGGTTCTTAACACCACAAGTCGGATCAATATCAACTCCACGGGAAATCTAGACTGTACAGCTTTTGTAGCAAGCGTCTATAATGCGACTACCCCTACCTCGGCCTCGGACGAACGCGGTAATAATACGATAATATGTAACTCCAAAAGCGCGAGTATCACCACATTTCACCCCATGGCTAAGCAGTCGAGTGCTGGTCAAATTTCGACTGTGGGAATATGGATGGTGGCGCTAGGAGTTGTAGGAAGCTTAAGTTTTGGGTTGTAATATTTTTAAGGAGATGTATTGCTGGCATCGAGAGGTCATAGAACCTTGCGCTCAAATATTCTGGGCCTTGTAATTTGCAATTTGCAGTATGCAATACAGCTGTCACAACAGAAAAGATGCGATCAGACTAGATATCAAGAGCTAGTAGACGACTTAGCACCTAATTCAATACCCTACCTAGAAGAGGCTAATCAGTACTTTACGGTTATCCAACATCGAAAACAACGTATTGGGGATTCGATCCCCCCTTTGGTTGACCTCGTTTTACAAGGATCGAACGGGGAGAAATGACTCTTCCTATTTGATAGCACGATTAACCCATGACTTTCCATCTCTTTTTTTATGATCTTCACCAGATACCGGTGCCCAAAAGATGGGAGAGGAGCCTCAAGAAGCACGTGATCGACCTGCTGCTAGGTTATTATATCAGTTGCATCCGTATCATCCGGTATATATTCACCCGGAGCATAATAAGCAAGGCTCCCCCCTCCCGTCTGAGGAAAACCGAAGAGCCTTTTGTTAATCTCAGGCATCCAGTAACTCCAATTAGTGACAAGACCGCCCTATATGGCAAGCCTTAAGATTGATGAATTATAGAATTAGTCCTAGGCTAATTTAATCATAGATGTCATTTGACCTTAGTTGGCAATAAGCATCTCTATACTTTATAACAGTAGGTTTCATAACAACTATTATAATAGTGCTACTTAAATTTTATGCTTGCTATAAGTTATAAGTTTGATATAGGGCTTAAACCGGCATATTTTTCAAGTTTGATATATTAATAGATAATAAGTATATATAGAATATTTATACATATATCATAAATATGATTAAGGATAAATAAAAGTTGTTCTTATCTAATTAAATAACTAGAGATTTCTAACAAACACCAGGCGTTCATGCTTGAAATCACGCTGCTTGATCCACGAGACGGACCGAGTGCGAAAGCAGCCTTGACCTGACACGATCACCCCGGTATCTCTAAATTATGAAAGAAGCTCGCTTCTAGCGGCGCTGAGACTTTCAACTAAGTCACGGTTTTCAGCTTTGGTGTTGGAGCTGCGCGAATCAGCGTTGGCTAGGAAATCGATCGGGTCATCTGGGATATGTTGGTAATGAATGGCAGTTCCTGTGGCTTCGGCTTGGCGGAGAAGGTCGCTGCGATGGCTGTGGTCTTCATCTAAGCACAAGTCTTGCTTGATCCCAATCTAATATGCTACACTTATATATGCTACACTTAGATATTCTGTAGTTACATATTCTAGAGGTAGATACTCTAGCGTTACATATTTCATACATAGATATTTCTCACATCGATATTCTATAGTGTTATGGACCTACTGTCACAAGGAGTGAATGTTACTTGAATGCAAGGCGTGGGTCTTGAATTCAGTATAGTCTAAAGAGAAGAAGAGGTTCTCATAATGGAAAGTGTATACAGTAATGCTAGGAGCCAGGAGCCGAGAGCCAGGAGATTGGTGCCTGAGGCCACAACAAATAGCTAGATATTCTTTACTTTTAGATATTCTACCACCAAGCCCAATGTTGGAAATCAATCCTTTCGTTTCAACATCACCGTTAGTAATCACTGTAGAGCATCGCGAAGGTTACGAATATCAATGCTCGCTTACGCTTTTCTCGGGAATCGGGCTTCGTTTCATGAACCACGTCCGAGGCCCTCGTGGGCCATGAACGAGCGGTTAAACGTGCAAGTTTTTGGGTTGTTTCAAACAGAACGACAGAAAGCAAGGAAGGAATTAAACGCTGATGTTTGGCCGGATCCGCGGCCGGTTTGTTTGTGGGTTCGTTGGAACCTGGGATTCGGGATCGGATTGTTTGAGGTAAAATTGCTGGCAACGACATTGTTTGAAGTGATAATGAAATGGCTGGTATTTGGCGACTCGTGCGGAAGAATAAAAGCAAGCAACGAAGAAAAGAAAGAAAAGGCACGAACGAGAAAGAAAGCATGGACGAGCAGAAGTTGTGAGGGGTTGCGGAGGGCAATGAGGAAGAACAAGCCTAATTGCGCACCAGAATGAGGGATTATTAGAATGATGACAGCTAATAATCCGGCGGGACGACCAGCCCGGAAATCCAACTATCTGAGCGGTGGAGTGTGTGAGTAGGAGCGACAGGAAATGAAGCCGTAGCCAACTCTTGAGTGCGTCTCATCCGAAATGAAACGCGCTGGCGCCGGCAGACCAACCGCCCCCTATTAATTTCTCCATCGTGTACTTTTACCTGTGGGGAGTAGCGTACCGAGAGGAAGTGGTTCTTGGGGATGGTTTCGCGTGATCTCCAGGCGGGTACAGCACCCATCTGGAGGACCCGGGCTCATTTTGTTTGGTATATTGACGCCGGGGCTCATCTCCGATCTGGCGGGCGAGAAGGGAGGGAGAGGGGAGGAGGTGGTTGATAACAGACAGTGCAATCTGTGATGGCGCGATGGTCACGGGACAGGATAGTACTTCTATACAGTAGTATACGAAGTAGGACCAAGTAATCAATCTCCAACACCGGGCAACAACACCAGGGGTTCGCGGGACCCTGAGCAGAGAAGAGAAGAAAGCCAGCCCCCCTGGCCGTTCGTTACTTATCACCATAATCTGGGGGAGGGGAGGAGAGGGGAAATGTACTGTACTGTACTTTACTGTACTTGATTACAATCGATTCCAGTCCGTTCCTCCGTACAGTACAGTTCAGTACAGTACAGTAATGCCGTCTAGCAAGCAAGTCAGTATCGCATCGTATTCTCGGTGCCGTACGATACTCCTGCTGGCAGCATGACCACGTGTCGGCTGAGGTGTACAATACAGTACTTACAGTACATACAGTAGTACAAACAGTATTATTTACAGTTGCATACAGGCCGGTACAACGTGCACTGGTTTTGTTTCAGGGGTCGTCGTGGCGGTGGTGGTGGTGGTTGTGGTTGGTGACAGCTCAGAAATACCCCGTATTCCGAAAGTCTAATTGGAATGGCCCAACCGGATCTTTGGGAGGAGTTAGAGTTCGAGGTAGTTGGATGTTGGTGTATGTATGATGTATGATGTGATGTATGATGTCTTGTTGGTGGTGGTGGTGTAGTGTAATGTAGTGTATCAATCCCGGACATACACTCATACAGTCAGTACCATACTGTAATGCATTCCATACCGTCCGGGGCAGATCAGGCCTCATGGTGGCGGAAGTGTTGTGGTCAAGGTAAAAGTGGATAAATAAATAAAGTCCTTGAAAGAGAAAATTACTTACTTACAGTAGTACTTACCAGACGAAAAGTCGAGTCAATCACCCCTGCCCCGCTAACCTCCTAGAGTTAGCACAGGGGTTCCATCCAATAGCTGTGCTGTGTATCGTCTAGCCCCTGCTAATTAAGTCACCTTGTACTAGTCAGTGTCGTGCCAGCACTTCTTTTGCTGCCACGGGAACGGCCAAATCCTCCTGTAATGGCACACGGGCGTGGTGAGCGCGATACCGCATCGGGGCAAGCGCCAGGTACCCGGCGCCAGCATAAGGAAGAGCACAGATCCAATGAAACGTCGGCAGTGTGAGATGTGCCCCACAAATAGACTCGATTCGCAGGGGGCATCCATGGCCAGTGGCAGGGGCAGTGGCAGGGGGCAGGGGTGAAGGAGAGTAAGTAGATTGAAAAAAGGATCTGCTGCATAGTTTGCAAATTACAACGGGGATGAGAGGATGAGAGGGTGAGAGGGGAAGATGAGAGACTGAAAAGATGAGCAGGCGGTTAGGGCCACCATACAGTACGGCCTGAAGGTTAAGGTTTACCGACTGGCTGGACGATGATAGGTGCTGGACGATACGGATGGGGGATATATACCAGAATAGCCTCACCTTTCCCTCTGCAGTAGTAGTCGATGATTGATGATTGATGATTGTTGGCATGGCACGGCATGGAATTATTAGAATTAGAATTGGAATTATTGGCATTACTGACTGGTAGGAGCCGATGATGGCCTAGTACTGTAAGCGCTGGCAGTGATAGTCATAGTAGAGTGATAGAAGTCCCAGAACTAGAGCTGGATGGACCGATGGATCATCCTTCGCAGTAGGTAGTGATCACCGACTATTCACCGACTATTACTATTACTACTGTAATACTACTGTTGCTACGACGACTATTCCACGCTATTACTACGATACTATGCATGCTACCGTTAAATTTGTCACCAACAATGATCCATCTGCTAATATAATGGTAATTCACTGGCTAAATCCACCTAACTAAGTATTGTATTGTATTGGTACCCGTGCCGGACATGCGGTAATAAGTGGTGTTTGGTATGTGGGACGTGGTACTGTATGTGGTGCTACATACACCATACACTATGCACTTGGTAACCCTAACCACCAGTCAGTTATCTAAAAGTATATAGTATATACAGTACAAGCCACTGCTATTCTATTCTATTAATATTGAATACATGCTTCTACAAAACCACCACCACCGTCTCCATCCGTTGTTGCTTTAATTTCCTATTCTTCTATTTGCCTCTTCTCCTCCTCTTCTTCTCCTCCTCTTCCTCATTTGCCTTCTTCCCGCTGGCTATTTCCATAGTGGCAGCGTGGTCATTCCATCCCCGGTCGCCCAGTCTTCTTTTAATTTCCCGAGGCTCTTGGTTACCTCAGGCCTCATCAGCCCCACCCACACATCTCACCAATCACAAATCTGCCCCTGTCCCGGCTCCACTTTCACATCGCTTCTTTTCTCGCTTCCCGTCCCGCTGTGCTGCGACTACTGTGCCTTCAACCCACACCTTACTACTACTCAAACAGCCTCTTCCCACCGTCTTCTTCCCTCGTTTCCTCAACCCTCACTCACTCACTCACTCACACCTCTCACATCAGACTTCGTTGGCAAAGTCTCCTCCTGTCTTTGATCAGATATCTCGCTCCGAATACCGCAAGCTCGACGTATTCATCACCCTCATTATACCAATTCACCATCTTTTAAGCTTCATCCTGCCCTCATCTTCGCTCGCTCGCATCGTCGCATATAGCCTGCAAGTTGATCGCATACCGCACATCTGATCGCGCATATACCACAATCAAATCTACACCCAAAACCCAAGCATCTACATAAATCAATAGCTATGCGCTTCTCAACCGTCCTTGCGCTCGCGCTCCCCCTCCTCGTCGCCGCCGACTCCTCCACCACGACCTACACCTCCACCCAGACCCAGACCAAGACAATCACCATCTCTGAGGTTGTCGCAAACGTCACTTCTACCTACTCTGTCCCCCACAATACCTCCATGACCGTCGGCACAACCTCCTACTACACTTCGATGCCCGTCACCGTCACCAGTGCGCCCACCACCACCGGCAAGGGCGCCTCTCCAACCAAGCTCCCCGCGGATGTCGCCGGCGCAGCATCGTCAATCAAGGCCATGTACGCTGGCAGCGCGGGAATGTTGGTCATGCTCGCAGCAGCGTTACTATAAGCACCGCGTGGTTGCTCGCTTCAACGCTCGGGGTTGTTTGTTGACACTCAATATCGTATGGAATGCGCTCCTCGACCAGCCAACGCAAACAAACCACCCCGGCAACTACCTACCGCTTCTACACCAAACCACTTCTTCACCGCCGAACTCGCCGATGCGCTACATCTATCCCCTTCTTTTACGACGTCTGCTCATCTCGATGCAGACGAATTTATGGCTTTGACGAAACTCCTTTGAAAAATCACCATGTGCATTTTCCCACCCTACCTTTTATGAAAACCGCCTAGTCAACTTTGGCAATATTCTCCGGGACCCCGACACCGGTTCGGTTTCTCAGCATCACGCATTTATTTTTCACTTCGTCTATACCCCGTTATTTACAACAAACATCCTTCATACTTCTATACTTTATTTTCGCTTCTTTGTACGTACGTACGACAACAATACACCCTGCAGCAGGCGGGGCTTTGGCTACTTTATTCTGACGGGATCTCCTGGTGGTTCTTTCTAAGGGTATACAGCTTGACTGTATATTCCTTTTGGGGAGGGAGAGTCTCGACGGTCCGATGGACCGGGTTTTGCTATTCACTCCAGTTGGATAGGGAAGGGAAGGGGGCTCGCCTTGATTGGTTCGAGCGAATGGGTGGGAGTTGCTTGCTGTGGTTGGACCTGTCCTATTTTTGATTTCCGTGTGTTGGAGGGGAAAAGGGGGAGGGAAATGGGAGGAGCGCACAGTGGGGGTTTTACGTGAGTGAAGGGAAACTTGCCGAGCTTTAGTCTAAATCTAATAAATGGCATTTAATTCCAACTATTCTGGTTTTCTTGATATTCGATGCTCAACACACCTTACTGACCAGTATGAACAAAAATCCATCCTCGTGTAGCACATCGAGTGCTTGGAGTAGTACTACCTTCTTTGCGATACATTTGATCTCGGCTGTTTGGGAATCTTCGGGGTTGATGATGCGTACAAAAGTTTCGTCATTTAACCCTCAAGACAAATTGAAGGCGCATCAGACGGGTCTTTGTTCTCATCTACACCTACCATACCATCGGACGGATTGAGGGTTCGCTTGGCTTTGAACACTCCTAATGCTATGCTAATCCTTCTCCTCGTCCCTCCTCGTCCCTCCTCGCCCCAGACTGTGGGGGGATTGCTTTGAGCTAGCTATAACTAGGGTAGAGAGAGGACGTCTTATCTTGCAAGCCAGACTAGGTCAGTAGGGTGTTGAAGAAGGTTTGTTTCGTGATGGGATAGGAAGGAGTTAGGAACTCCACCTCCTCCTTTTCGGTATAGGGCTTGGTCGTTGGAGGGAGGCCATTGAAGAGATTCAGAGATACAGAACACGAATAATGAATAGGTGCAAGGTGTGAGTTCAGGCTATGTGGTGGTTTCAGTATCTAGGTAATCGGTAGGTAGGTAGGTATCTAACGGAGTGTGATTTATTTTTCTATATATACCAAAACTTGGCATTTTAGGCGAGGTGCTAAAAGGGGGTTTGGTTATCATGAACCGTTACTTTATATGTGTGGGCTAGATTGGAGATTGTTTTTTCTTGGTAACGTCTCTCTTGCTTTCAGCTTGCAAAGCACGTTCACATTATCTATCCTATTTGGGGCTTCTTTTCGCCGTGCAATGCAGATTTTGGTGTAGTTCCAGACATGCCGCCGGTTGGAATTGTTAACTTTTGTTTGTTTGTTGTGGACGCAGTACTAATAATATCTTAGAAGGCAAAAAAGCTCGATTAGATAACTCTCGAGTATCATAAAGGGTTTTGATCCTTATCCAGTCCCATACAGCAGGGTAGTCCTCAAACTCGGAGTCTGATGGGTAGATGGCTCCTCCTCGTCCGAAATATACGATCGCTTGTCGTTTAGCCTAATAAAACTTGGGTCCCCAGTGAATTACCAGTCTCCATCTGGTGTCATTGAGCTCAATTCTAACTGCAAAATATCCAATGACGGCCATGAGATTAACAAGCTGTCGCCGTCTGGGTTTGTAGAATGGAAGAATTCGGGAGACAGGATGAATGAGCCAGTCAGTTTGAGACTCTTGATCGTCGACAGTTGGGCTCTTTTCCAAAGGGCTACACTAAGCTCGTCGACACCTGTGTCTGGATTGATGAGACTTCCAGCATGAAAGCTGTGATTGGAACATTCGGCATCCGACCGTCCGAGGTGAAATCCTCGTAATGAGCGTAGATTGGGGCTCAAGAGGGCACGCGCAAGAGCTAAATATGGAAATCTTTATATTAGGCCACCATATCGCATCAAATAAAGAATTGTGATAACTCACAAGTTCTGATATCTTTCCTCAAATCGAGCAATCTGACTTCTGGGCCGACGAAACTCCAATGAATTGTCTCAACAGTAGGTAGTGACCACAGAACTAACCCTAGAATGGTGGGATGCAACTTACGTTGAAGGTGGTCTTGCATTTTCTTAATTTCGATGGTCTTGGTGAGAATTGGTAGCGGCGCTCCGCGGGATCCAAAGAGATATATGTGTTATTATTTCGGTCCTTGCCAGTACCCTCACTTTTGGGTTGTGTAAGCGGGGGGTTCTTTTTAATAAGTGTCCATGCGACACACCCAACTCCAAACAATATGGGTTGACGCCATGCTCTTTATCTTAGGTGTCCGTTAAAATCTACAAAGTTTACATAGAGAGAGTACAGCAGTATAATGCGCTATATAGGGCACTGTATCTAGGAAACTGGGCATTCCTGGAAATCTTGTGACTCGTCGTAGGAATTACAGTGAGCTTAGATGAAGAAAGCGGCGAAGGAGCGGGTGGTACCATTCAGTCGGGAGATTGCGATGCATAGTATAGTATTCTTATCACTTCTTGTTATCTGACATGACTCTATTTAAGTGTCCAAAATACCAGGATGGGCATCGTCTACTCTATTATCCTCAAGAAAAGCCCTGACGAGATTCCAGTCTCGACATTGATGTACTGCATCTTGCGCATTAAACGCGCCATTTGCGTTGGCCTGCTCGAGAGTGGTGTCTGCGGTACAAATTATAGCCTGTCTCACTATGCAGGAAAACATCAGTATTTTTCGACACCAATTTTGCTCAAATAGATGTTGAAAACTCACCATATTCAATACAGTGCCTTACATGCAGATGCACGCCGCTCGGTGGGGGCAGGCCCCGTTCGTATGAGCGAGTGTAATTTCTCAGCACTCCCTAAAATAACCGGATATCAGCTTTTATCAAGTTCTTCGTGATCCATTCAAAGCGCGAACTGACCATGCAATGCAATTGATGCACAACAGACGCCTGATACATCTCGGCATAACCTGAACCATCGTCTTTCAAAGCCTCACTTGGTGGCAGATCATATTGCCGTGGATTCGGGACGCGAATATAGCCAGCACCGACTGTGATTTGGTTAGCACATAAATATGGACAAAGTTCGATGAGATACGCACGAGGAACTAGCGTGTCCCACAGTTGATCGCCGTAGGAATCGTTGCGGGTGAATTCCCCTCCACCGACAAATGATACCGAAACTTTTCCGACTATTTATCCATTAGCTATGGCTTAAAGAATGTGGAATTGGGGCTTGTCAACGAACATTTTGGAAAGAACCCCTCGGGCAGCAGACCTGGTTGATCTGACTGGGCCAAGGTCAAAAGGAAAACTTTGCTGGCGACAAAACCTGCCACTATAGCAAGGCAGATGACTGCTGCGACGAGTGAGACAGCATTCGGAATTGTTGATAACGCATTCTTAACAGAATTATGACATCTGCTTAGCAGAGTTGTGGAAGGAGTGATTGTCTGAGTGCAAGGTTTCTGGGCAGACTCCTTTTGCGACAAAGATGTGTAGCTGAACATGCCCATCCTGAAATTTGCTATTAGCAATCCAACAGATAAAAGACAAAGGGAATTTATCAATGCTGTTGCCAGCGTCGACTCGCTGGGTAAAGACTAATGAGAACGAACGTGCATGGGTAAGCTGTAGGAATACAATACAGGAAACTCGTGCCGAGCGCGGACCGCAGCGGTGGTGTTGGCGGCGCAAGCGCGCTCACACGCGGTAATATTATGGTACATGTTTTCCAACAACATTGGTAAATAGGAAAAGATGGTAGAAGGTTGTTCTCTGGCGGGTTGAACATGGGTTTAACCTGAATTGAATTTCATCTAGCAAGTTGTATACGGTCTCAATTCGGTCCTCTCAACCTAGTTCTGTTAACCATACTTCCATTTCTTTTTGGCCTATTCTATGAGAGATAATGGATAGCAAAGTCTCTATGTCAAGAATTATCCGCTTCCTAGCTTTGACCTCTTCTTCTTGCGGGTGCGTATGGAAAAAGTCTTATTCACGATGAAGTTTTCTCACAAGATGTAGATTACAAGTTCTTTGGTCAATACTTTTATCTAGTGGAACTGTACGTATTAGCGACTCCCTTCCACCGAGGGTCAGGTCTATCGCTTTTCCACATAGTTTACAGTTCTATATGCATTAACTAACCCTTCCTCGGAAATCAGCCTTTCTTGATCTCTATAGGCTTTGATGGTGCCTTAATTGCACTTGTTTGGAGCATAGCGCCGATTTGTGGAACTTTCGTTCAACTATGGTTTGGGGCGTTGAGCGATAGATATCAACGACGAGGGGTGGGACGTCGAGCATTTCTGATTGGAGGTGGTGTTGCAACTAGTATTTCCTTGGTTGGATTTAGTATGTCTCGAACTCAGGTCGAGTGGCTTGCCCAATATTTTGATCGGCCACTTTCGGATCCAACGGTTAGAGCGTATATTAAAGTGAACTGCATTATCTGGTTCTGTCTTGTCAATGTTGCTATACAGCCACTACAGATGGCAAGCCGAGCAATTATTATCGAAAACAACGACAAATCTGATCAAGTAGTGGCGAGTGCCTGGGCCAGTCGTATGCAAGGTGTTGGTAGCATTCTAGGCTTTATGTTGGGATCCATATCTCTATCCGAAGTCCTCCCTTTAGGTCTCGCCACCAACTTCACAATATTGTGTATACTTGGAAGTGTGTTCCTTCTTGCAACGACTCTTATCAGCGCATCCGTCATCAGAGAAGAGTTCGACTCTGTAGACCCGTTTTTATATACTGCAGAAGCGAATGGTATTGGAGATCGATCCAGAGCGTTCATCGAGGGAATCGCTACAATGCCGAGAGAGTTGTGGCAAGTTTTTACCATCCAGTTCTTCGCCTGGCTGGGGTGGTTCCCGTTCCGCACATATTACACAAGGTATGCTTTCCACGTTATTTAACTATAATCTTGAAATTGGCCTTCAGAGATGAGAATTTGTGCTAATAAGTGAATCGTTTAAGCTGGCTAGCCGGTGAACTAGCATACATCAAAGATGCAGCTGATTTTGAGCTCGATTTACAAGCCTATGCAGCTCGTATTGGTTCTATAGCTGGCCTCTATCTTTCTACCGTCGCCTTTGTAGCGAATTGCGCCCTCCCACGCCTAACAACTCTTCTGGATAGACTTTTGAACAGCAATGGTACCATGCCACCCCACTGGAAATATCCAAAGACGCCAACAAAAGCTATATTGCAGATCTGGCTGGCATCACACCTTTACTCCGCCTTTGTACTTTTCTTTGCAGGAATGGTTGGCTCTCAAACTGGTGTTATTCTACTTATATCTTCACTCGGTCTATCTTGGGCAGTAACGCTCTGGGTACCATTCTGTTTGATTGGGCTTCTAATGAGTCGAAAGAGAGAACACCATCTCGATAGTGGTACAAACGGAGACCATCAATTAACACAGATGGGAGTGGTAGTTGGACTTCATAACGCTGCCATATCTGTTCCTCAAATCCTGTCTGCTTTAATCTGCAGTGCTGTGTTCATGGCTTCGACCACTGCCAACCAAGGGACTCTCATGGTCCTTCTCTCTGGTGGTTGCTGGATGCTTGTGGCAGCATTTGCGTTGTGTATTTTCTTTTCTGATTTGCAGTATATATGATAATATGAAGTTCAGCTACTTAATGAAGACCTCCTAAAATCAGTATTGGTATGACTCAAACTTATTCAGTGTCGGCTGCCAACTTGATAGGCGTGAGTTAAGGCAAATATTGCACCAAACAACTAGATGTCGATTTTGGAAATTCTGTTTCTCGCTGAGCACCCAATGTTCCGACGCTTGCCTCGACTTGAAGCCTGACTTAAATTACGGGCAACACCTTCGCATTTGACGCAGCAAAATGTTAAAATAAGAGAAGTTCAATCCCACATTGACGTCATTATCGAGTGTATATATAGTAGGCTAGATTCCCATCATTTAGAAAAATGGAGAAACCTGTTAGGAATCGAGTATGACCCTCAGCACAGATTGAAAAATAAACAGATTGAAAAATAAGAACGAGCGCATTTAAAATGATTCATATCCTAACTAATAAGCACACCACAATTTCTCACTTGAAGAGAGCATGAAGTGACCCGATTTTCTGTTAAGCGCGGCCATAATTCACATCAAAACGCAGCACACCCGGGAGTAGAGTGAGACATCAAAACGCGTGGAAACAACTTGGAACACAATATATGATAGTTATAGCATATATATCGCTAGCAGAATCCAAACACAAATGTGAAAATCATTCTAGGAATATCAAGACCATCTGGAAAACCTGGCTCCAAACCAAATGGAACCAACTAGCTTAATTTCTACAACGAGCTAGATTTGAACGTGACAAATCTATCTTTCCCGACGAGCTGGACCCGGATACATGCCCTCTCCTATTCCGACCCTAAGACAATGCGGATACATAATGACCGCTGGGGTTCTTACATTTCGATTCTCGTACGTATTCATCAGGAGAGAATGCTGGCAATGTTTTGTGTGCTCATAATTAACGAGATGTCGACCAATCCAGCCGTTTTCGGTCGCCTGATGCTGCTGTCTCCACATGAAGGTACAGTGCACCATATGATAGTTCCAGTCGACGTATGTGTCTTTCTCTCCGAGCCTTGCCTCTTCGAAGGACACTTGCGTGTTGTCATCAGGCTCCTCGCTAGTGTACCACGTCCAGTTTGACCATGAGATAAACTCTTGTGCTAGCGAGTCGTCGTAGCACTCGGACGTGAGCCAGGCAAAAGAGCTAATATCGAAGTTGCAGCCTCTTAATCGCGCTTCAGCAGGACTGCGACCACATGATTCATATCGCAATGCTTGTAACGGTTTTGAGCGATCTGGGTCAAGAACGGCGACATCGGCGGTCTTGTATTGCGCTTGTCGAATGATAGCGGTTTCAACAGCAGTGGAGACAGTGACAAAGGTGACGATGATTGCAGTGATGATAAGAAGAATAATTTTGAGAAGATATGATCTAGTCGGTCTGTCTTTGACGATCACTTCATCTTCGAAAGTCACATCTGAGATATTCAGATTGTGGTAGGCGGCACCGCTATTGAACGACATGACCAAAGAAGTTGTATGATTCACTTCTGTCGCAACACTTCTCAAGGGAGTTTATGGAACGACTTGCACTTCGTCAGGTTGGCATATCTCGTCAGCGAGGATTCCTAGAGAGCTGAATATGAATCATACACTCCAACAGTCCGGGCGGGCCAGTACTGGAGCAATTCTCATGGTCTGGATTGGCATGCACGCGCTGGTACCATGCAGTGTGATCGTTGCACAAATTAATTCTATCTGTGAGACGGTCCGCTCGGGAATAAGCGCGAAGGTAACCCAAGGGCCCTTGACCATGGGACTGGAAATCATGTTTACGAAGTATGATGGAGGGATGTGACTAGGACATTGGCTCGATTGGTTACTAAAAGAAGCTTGTGCCAAGCGTCTAAGCGAAAGCAACAGTGATTGGTGCAATTAACGATCTAAACTGAATGTCTGTTACATAGCGCCGCGCCGGGAATGGTGGCGGACCGCGCAGTGCAGAGTAACAACAGACAGCCGTAGTATGGCAGAGGAAGAATGGTGTTGGTAAACTGAATCCGCGCCCATGGCAATGAAGTTTGCTCTATGCGCAGTTTTCCATGCTGACCCTTAAGTGCTGTGTTCATTTCACAAAAATAGCTACTATCCTAAATAGATAGTAACTTGACACACTCACCCACCATTCTTTTTGCTGCGAAGGATTACCATCATGCACTCACCGAAAGAGGAGGCTGATCTCCCCTTACTTCCTTCTGACCATCTCCACGAGAAAGATCTCTCTCAGTCAGAAGCATCGGCGCAACAGAGATACTACCAACATCAAGACACCTGCGATACACTCCGTCATTCGGTAGACAAAGCAGCTATCCGGCGACGGAGACAATTCTGCACCATCATCGCTACTAGCCTCATTTCATGCCTTACTACTCTCGTTATCGTCGCAGGTCTCTGGACCAGCATGCAGGAGAAAGCAAGTACACCATTCATATACGACGAAGTCTTTAGGATCAACTCACCAAGTGCAACGGGTTGTGGGAGCACAGTTAGTGAAGCCATTGCGCTGGATTGTCGTTTCGATGAGTTAGCAGACCTCTGGCTACCGAGGAAATGCTCTCAAAAGTATGAGGAAGAATATCTTCGCACCAACAATGGTGGTCCTTTTCTCTACTGGCTCGACCCTGAGGGCAAGCATGTAGTCACAAATCGGTCCCAATACGCTGGCGGAGCGACGTACTATTCCACGACGCGAGACCACCTGCGTCACTGTGAATACAACTTGTATCGATTTGCGGACTCACTTACGACAGGCGAGCTGGTTGGACACCATAATGAATTTGGGCCTCATATGCACCATTGTGCCGAGATACTTGGTCGGTTTGCGAACCAAGCCACGAATATCGATAATATTGATGTAGATACCGTTTCTACGTTTGGGTATTGTTAGTATTGAGTGGGTATTGTATTATGAGTAAGACGGTAGTGCTTGATACTTTGTGGATGCTACAAGTACATATCAATATATCAGCATTTACTGTGCACTTCTGACATAAACGGAATGGGAATTGTGAGACATAAATGCGTTTACAAGCCTTCATGTTTGAGTTTCTTCCTAGTTGATATATAACCGCTCTACCTTTCAGTTTCTCAGTATGTATCACTTGGCAAGCTGGTTGTCTCTGATATGTGGAAAGATAAAGTTTAGAAGAAGTGCACTCAGAGGTGGTTTGATATTTACACATAAATTTATTGGAATGAGCTTTATCTTTCTGAGATTTGCGATATGTTTGGGGACACAACAAAGGTAACAGTATATATACATCAAAGTAGCACAATAAATTGTTACCAAGGATGTTGAAATTAAATCAATTGGCCCATCATCCAGCCAATCGGCGAGTTACAAAGCGGCCTAATTGCCCAGTTTCTCGATTCAGCAATAACCAAAACCCGCCTCCGTAATCACATCATTGACATCTATCTCATGTGCTGGCGCTTTCAAGGCAAACTCCGTCATCGTTCTAATACAATGGTGCATGTGGTCCGTCAAAGACTGGCCATCATCGTGACCAATATATTCACCTGATCTCAATGCATCGGCGAGGCGGTAAAGGTTATACTGACAATGGACAATATGATTGCGTCTCGAAGTCCAGAAAATGCTGCCACCTCCAGCATGGTGCGATGGATCATCGATGAGTTGCTTTCCGTGACGATCAACCCAATACAAAAAGGGGCCGCCGTTATTGGCAACCATGTACTGGTCATTATAGCTTTGAGTACATTTTCGCGGCATCCACATCATCGAAAGTTCGTCGAAAATGCAATCGTGTGATATTGCTTCTTCCGTGGTTGCCCCACACCAAACGGTTCCCGGCCTATGACTGTCGATAGCTGATTCCCATAGTATGGGTCGGCTTAAAAATAATCGATTCGTTAAGGTAAAAACTCCTAGCATGAGCAAGATGGTAGTGAAGCAGGATGCAATGCTTGCAATGAAGAGATTTCGATATTGTCTAGATGATTGAATTGCCGAGATGCTCCATGATGGCACGACCGAGTTGTCAAGCTGATGCTCTTTATCGAATGGCTCATCTGCTGCAAGGAGAGGCAGGTCGTCCAAGTCGTCTTTTGGATATGTCATTGTGGAGATTATTTGAGATAACTTGGCGATGGTGTGTGATTACTTGTATAAAGAGGGATGATTCACCACGTATCACTTTCACTTTAAAAAAGAGTCCTCGACATATTGAAATAACCAAGTTCAAATCAAGACAATGTTAAAGAACCTCAAAGCGCCAAGTAGTCATACTAAGCGAGTCCAGGATTCTGGGCGCTGCGACGCGCAGTTGGTTCTCTGAATACAATGGCGGACCGAGCGCTGTTAAAAACTGCGCTAGCTGCGGTACCAAGCAACTCTATCATCAACACGCATGATTATCTATCTGTGGGGTGGGCGAGTGTAGAATGTCTCACGTGTGGGTGAATTACAGCATGGTTACAGCACATCACATTAACGCGGTTGGCGACAGCTGACATGGAGATCGCGGCTGTTCAACGCCCAAGTTGAAGCGTACCGCAACGAAGCCATGATGAACAATCAAGCAGAAATTTGGAGAGTCAACAAGCAAGTTGCTTCACGGATCCTGACCTGAAATTAGCAGATGGCGGTCAATATGATGTTTCAAGCAACGTTCTCGGTTGGCGCCTCGCCGTGATTTAGGTAGGTAAGCAGGCAATCGTTTGCTAGATAATTACCAACACGGTCGGCTGTGATAATGTATATTAAGCATGGTTTCCCTAGATTCGAAACCTATCTATTCACACTGCTCTCATCCTCTTTCCGCCTTCAAATCAAAACCAGTCTCTCAATATTACCAACCATGAAGTTCATAAACTTTTCCGCCGCTCTGGCTATGGCCATCATGGCCCCAAGTATTCTAGCGGCCCCAGTACAATCTGGAGACTACAAGGAGAAGCGACAGCTTCGCAATGGTTTGCTTTACAACGAGGTCCCGGACGAAGAGGCCCTTGAGAGGCGATGCCGTCGTGATGCCGGCGAGTGGAATGTAGAGAAGCGCGGATGTCTTCGCAATGGTCTGCTTTACAGTGAAGTCACCGGCGAAGAGGAG
>Ga0247734_1001212_pt1 | contig 19986 bp, 14 predicted proteins | sample UWRJL103311B2_FD_180933 | JGI IMG/M metagenome (GOLD analysis project Ga0247734, IMG submission 180933) | Plant litter microbial communities from Arlington Agricultural Research Station in Wisconsin, United States - UWRJ-L103-311B-2 | ecosystem: Environmental > Terrestrial > Plant litter >... | reverse complement strand
ATATAGATATATAGATTATTAGCTTTACTTTGTGAAAGAGATGCCTGACTTATCGAAGGTATCGCAGGCAAGGACGGCGTGTAAAAGAAGTAGTTTTTATTGCTTCAGTCAAGAGGTGTAACACTGTGACGATTCAAACAACACACGGTGGACAGAGTAGTTATGACCCCCTCTCAAGCGAACCGAGAGCAATATGCCGTCTAGGTTTGACCTGTATGCATAACTCGGGGGTTTAAAAACGCATTCCAGCCTCTCGACAGCACACACAAACATGTGTACCGAGCAGATATTGAGCAAGAGTACTGGTATGAGGGTATACTCCGTACAATACGTACAGTACAGGATTGACCTGCCTTTTTGACAGATATGATCTGCCTCACCCGTGTTCTTGGGCCATGAAACACGGAACATCAATCACACTGGGGGGAAAAAAGGAAATTTGAAGGTGGGGAATTTGTTCAAGATCCCTTAAACATCAGACGATTCTAAAATCAAGGAAACCCTTCCTTCCTTTTATTGCTCCAGAAGCCCGGTTCTACTTGTTCCGAACGGGCAGAAATTAAAGGCAGCATTCAGTCGAACCCTACTCAGCTGGGGCAAAATAAACTGTGGACTAGGAGGCCTAAAGGCAGGCGTAATGGAAACAACTGGCATGCAGATAGAGAATCAGTAAGGCATAGGAGGTAAAGTACAAACAGTAGGTTAAGTATACTGCCACGCACAATTCACAAGTTATGATTGTCCATGAACTCCCATGTACGGATAATTTAACAGTCAACAATCAAGGACCCACGAGTTCTACCCTTTCTTAAACGAGCGTCCGAAACATGTAACATCTTGGAGTGCTTTCCCCCAGGTTCCTTCCAACAAGAAAAGCTTGGTGTTTATGGAGGTACTTCCGTGTACAGAAATGCCAGCAGATATCTCAAGCAGTGTTTGTCTTGCCAAATTGGCTAGGAACACACAGCCCGTTAAGTATTTTCATAAATCAAAACAATAAAACCAACAACGTATGCGCTGTCATTTAGCTTGGGACGCCTTTCTTCATCGTTGATTTGTGGGAGAGAAAGTGGGGGGTTCTGGTGAATAGTTTTAATTTCACCTGAAAACACGGAGCTTCAAACACCCGAATGAAACAGTTTTCAAACACGAAATTTTCTCGCCGTGCTCGTCGTCACGTGGTTCATACCCCCGGTTTTGCAAAGGAGGGTTTTCCAATAGCCTAGCGGTTATTCAATGGAAATGGAAAGCCGCCGGTGGCTAATAAGATGACTTCTACGGGTTAAGGGGCAACTATGGCTACATGTTCCGCCTGTCCTGCAACCCGTGGTCAGCGCCGAAGCGCCGCGCTTAGCGCTAAACCAGGCCGATAGGAAGGTCACATGATCCAGCACTGCCTGCGCCACGGTTCTAAATATACCGGAACTGTCAGATTCTCACTAGCTCATAGTGTTGTTTAGCGCTACACTCAGCTATGGGCTAGTCTAATACCAGCCACTCTTGAATCGCCACATTCAAACCAAGGATGAAGCTACTTGCGTACACCTTTCGGAGCGTATTAGGGAACTTATTCTTAACTCTCTTTGTTGTTTCTTTGTTTCAACCACGCGGCCACGAGTGAGGATGAAGCAAGTTTGGCCACCAACAAGACCATCATGCACATTTCTTTTGTGAATGACTGGCAACTATGGCTTTTCCCATCGTTGGCACGGTGTTTCTTGTCATCGGTAAGTTGGCTGTTTGACGGTGATTGTCATTGTTTCAAATCACTAGCGAGATACGCCGGATGTGCAAGAAGCCTTGTCAGCTTCGGCACTCCACATCGTCTTTTTCAGGGCAGGCTGTGCGAAGGAAGCAGGCCTGACCTCGCCTTTGTTTGATAGTGCTTATAACAGCATTACTCGGGTTCCGTGATCCGAACATCTCGGACCCGTTGCTTGTTTGTATATAAGTATTGAGTGGACGGTCTTCAGAATCCTTATCATCCTCATCAGAAATCCCACAAACAAACATCTTCCTTCATATTCTTTTGTTTCCTTTCCGTCTCATATCTCCTTTTTGAATTCCTTCGGAATAGTCAGCAAATAATCTAATCATGCAATTCACAAACGCTGTTCTTGGCCTTGGTGCCCTCGCTGTCGTCTCTGCTGCCTCGCCTCCTGCGGTTTCGGCCACATCTTCACCATTCAAGGTCAAGGTCGGAGAGTCTGGTCTCACTTACAGCCCCAGCAATATAATTGCTGAAGTCGGTACCACGATCGAGTTTGAGTTTTTCCCAAAGGTAGGCTTGATCTGACCTCTAATGCCATTTTTACCTCTAATTCTCCATAGAACCACACTGTCACACAATCAAGTTTCGCTGATCCCTGCCACCCACTTGCTGCTGGTGGTTTCTTCTCCGGTTACCAGCCAACCAAAGCTGGTGCCAAAGGGAACACTTTCACCATCACCGTAAAGGACACCAAGCCTATTTGGTTCTACTGTTCGCAAACCACGGGAAAGCACTGTCAAGCTGGTATGGTTGGAGCCATCAACGCCAAACAGTCCGGAAACGCCACCCTTGAGGCCTTCATCAACCTGGCTAAGAATTCCACCACATCTACTGCTCCTCAAGATGGTGTCAAAGGCGGTGAACTGAAGGTCGTGGGTGGCGGCAACTCAACCTCCTCGGGCATTGCAGCCCCAACTGGCTCTTCGAGCCCAAGTGCTACCGCATCCGACACTCCTACCACTCTCGCTACCCCCAGCGCCAGCGGTACCTTCCCTGGTCCTACTTCGACTCCCGGTGCTATCCAGACTCCTGGTGCTGCATCCAGCATTTCGACCAACTTATATGCCGTCGCAGCCCTGCTTGTTGGTGCCATGGCGATGTTGTAGATTGTTTGATGTATAAATTATGGCTTGGATAGAAAAACTGTCTCACGATAGCCGCATTAGTTTGGGCGTTTAATACCAGTGCTTGGGATTACTTGGGAGTTGTGTATTTATATAATGAAGCTTTAATGAACAGCAAATACAACGATAATAGTTTATGTACCAGCATTGACTTCTAAGTTTCCTAGTCATATTGTCATGTGAAGAGCTGAAATTCTCATTAACCATTATACTAAATTTACTATTACCACTACTACTATACGAGTGGTCGGTCTATCGTTCTTGTTAACCTTTGCTCACACACTAGGAACCGTGTAATTGACTCGAATGGCATCTTCGCCGTCACCTTAAAATTTCCAAGTGGTTCATTGAAGGATTGAGACATAAACTCTACTCTCCTGTTCAACTATCATTCCTTGATTAGTGGGCTAGAATACAGCACGTTCATCGCATCTTGGTGGTAGCACTTTCACAAAATCACTGGATTTGTCTTACTCAACCTCTTGTCTTCGCCCTCGCTTTATTCTCTCAGTTCCATGCGAGTGAATAATCAATTTTCAGACACGAATGGTTTCCCATGCGTGAAACCAGTCCACTGCATACCATTTTCCATTTCTCCTTCTTTTAGTTTCCAGTATGACCTCTCTACTTCATAGATGATATCTCCTTCACTTAAATTGATTATGTAGAGTTATATTACGATCTGCTCGATTAGAGATGCTATTAAATGAGTCCTCTTAGGCAAGCTAGATAAGGTCAAAGTTGAAAGTCTGTAAAATAAGGATCTATTTGTAACGATCCCAATATCAAATCGAGTAGGGCTAAAGGGTTGTCGGGTTGGTATTGTAGGAAACGTAGTTACCTAGAATTCGGGGCTCTTTAAATATAAAGAAGGCGTTATAAAGTAAATCTATATTGCTAACTATAAAGATTTGGGCACGAAACTCCTATGTAATAAAACTATTCTACTTATATAGGACCTTCGTGGGTTAGAGCCCTTGGAACCCCAGTCCATCACGTTACCTTCACCTATCCGTAAGTTATTATAATAAGTTATTATATAATATCGTATATAAGTAGTAATTTTTTATATAGCAGGGCTATGCCTTAGGCTAAAATATACCCGTGTCATCCTAATCGCGATGGTAGATCGTGATACTGCTTTTAACAAGAGTGTAGTATCTTAGGAGTATTAACTAAAAGTTAAAAAGAATATATAATAGTCTGCTATTTAGTATATACATTTATTTAGGCCCGTTATATAAGGCTAGCTGGGGTCAAAAGCATTAGAACTACAGCACTTCGTGACCATCATCTGACTCAAGATTACATGACTAGGATTGCTTGCTTGAGCCCAGACGCTAGATCTGACGGGGATTAGCTCCTCGGCATTTACGTCTATACTGACGTGACCTTATTCTTACATGTTTCTTTTCTCCTTTCTGTTTTCTCCTTACGGATGTATAGCTTTGAAGCATTAACATAGCACTAGTAGAGGCTTGGTAAACTTCGCTAAATAAGCGAAGGAGTAAAATGTCAATGCCCCTTTAATTGTATTATAAAATATTATTATCCTAATAAATATATGCCCAATTCAGTCAACCGCATTAAAGTCATGCACCAGACAATTAAATTCCTGTTTGAGTGTTTTTCACCAATAATTGGCAATAATTTATCAACGCCGATTATTTCTGCACATGGCAGCTTACATACGACGCAGCTTTTTTGTGTGTGCATCTTGATTATGCATATTAGAGGCAGGTCAGTACGTAATTGCAAAAGACATTCCGTACAACATCTTGAATTTCCCTCTATTAGTCATCACCTATACATACTTCTACCCTAAAAAGCTTTCAGTGAGCTACACTCTCTTGAACAGATCACTCTCAAACGCAGTTTAAAAATCATAACATGGCCGGGTCTGCGTTAAGGCTTGATGGATTGACGGCTATAGTGACTGGTTCCTCGTCGGGGATCGGGCGAAGCATTGCTCTAGCATTCGCCCGCGAAGGTGCAAAGCACGTCGTCTGCGTAGATATAGTTTCCGAGGCCCCTAACTTCGAGTCGAGAGTGGACGCCAAAGACTTACACCACGTGGTTGAGCGTGAGCTGAACGAAGAACTCAGTGCCACGCATGAACTTATTCGCCAGCGGCATGGACAGGACAAGGCCACATTCTTCAAATGTGATGTAAGCCTTGAAAAAGGACCTGGAGAAAAGGACCCCGAAAATGGCCAAGATGGCCAGAAGCTCTATGGCGTTGCAGGCCTCATGGATGCAGCGATGCAGACTTTGGGTAGGCTTGACGTGTAAGTGCAGAAAATTCAGACAGCGGTGAAAATGATTTAAAATTCATACTCATCGGCATATTATATAATAACGCACTAATTTCTATAGGGTGGTGAATTGTGCTGCTGTGGGCATCTTTGCAATCGCTACCCACGAAACAACAATGGAAATATGGTCAAAATCCATGTAAGAACTGCCATGAGCACGAAATTTGGATTCTAACATACGTGTACAAGGTCAATTAATGCCACCGGAACTTTTCTCAGTATGAAGTATGCTCTGGCGCAATTTTTAAAGCAAGAGCCCGACACCCATGGCTTTCGTGGAAACATTATAAACACTGCCAGTATTGGAGCAAAAGTTGGTCTTAAAGAATGTGGTATATCCTCTTGATTGATGATCGTTTGTCGCTTTGAAAAAGTAACTTTTGTGCCAGGTGCCTATACCGCTTCCAAAGCTGCAATTGTTGGTCTTTCGAGAAGTGTGGCTATTGACTATGCTGCAAAAGGTATCCGATGTAATGTTCTTTGTCCAGGATGTAAGTAACAAAGGCTGTGTGTTTTATCTTTGACAATCACTCTGACAAAACCGGTCAGATATACGGACCCCGATGTTGCAGCCTTCTTTGGAGGTCGAGGTTGGGTTCGAGGAGTATCTTGATACTTCAATCCCGTTGAGGCGTATCGGGCTCCCTCGTGACATCGCAGGCGCAGCGGTATGGCTTGCAAACGGGGGAGATAGTGGATATGTCACTGGAATTACTCTTGATATCGATGGTGGATTTCTTGCTCAGTAAATCATTGTAGGATGAATGAGAAGGTTGCGAATTTGATTGTATGCGTGATTGACCTTGTTCATCTAACCTTATATAATCCACAACAATTTAAAGAGAAAAAGCTTCAGTAATTATTCGGCCAGGCCGTTATTAACAAGAGATGTATCATTGAAACAAAAATTTCCTACTAGATTAAACTGATCATGATCAACGAAAATGAAAGGTTGCGCTTTGGATTTCTTACATCGCTATTGATGTCGGCACTCGACTCGTTATGATTGTATTTTCTATGGTATTGGTCTGGAATCTCAATCTGTCAAAGGGCAACAAAACGCTGATCCTAGTTCTCTTCAAACTTCGTACCCTGTAAGTCGACACAGCTACGATAAGCCTCTTCCCACAATTCAGTAGCTGACAAAGATCGTAATGCGCTCATACCCGCCATCGCACAGCTCGCATACTTTGTACTGTACCTATAACCAACTCTCGCAGCCCGATATTCGAACTGTGGATGTCTGTCCTCTGCGCACAAACCACACAAACAATTGATATCATTACAGCATGCTTCATCCAATGGACGCCGTTTAACACGTCGCTCTATTCAGGGATCCTATACAACGACGCCGTGAAGCGGCATTACCAACAGGACTCGCGGAGTGGTTTGGGGTCTCTACAAGGACCTGATTGAGGAAATTAAGAGGAAATTAAGACGCAAGTCCCTATGCCCTGGTGGGGATCTTAACCAAGAATGCGCCGACTTCTATTGCTCGTTCGGTAGGCCCCGGGTTTGTTTTCTCGGATATGCAACAAGCCAAAACGAAACATGCAGTCCGCCGCATCATTTCACTCATTTATTGGTAAATCTCACGTCTGGCTGTCAGGCTCTTTATCTCTTAAATCCTATAGGTCAAGTGGGCTTGAGCACTCAAAGAACTAACCTGCTTTCCTTTGTGTTGGTGGCGGAGTAGCGTGTATGCTACCTTCTACCTTTGGAGAGGAGTGTCAACCCTTACCTTTGCGCACTTTGCCGTGCTAAGTACTGTATGCAGTTGGTAATTTGTAAAAATGGCACCATGCAAAACCCGCGTCAAATGCATGCACGTTGGCCTCTGTTGTTGCTACTCATGATGGTCCCTATACAACACATCATCCCGGATAAATCCATCTGTTTCTGGGGTAAGAGGTCCGTACCCAATATGATGCATCTGATTCGAGCATGAAGCGTCCAGCGCCTAACACTTAAGTCTTGGGATATTGAGGGAGTGGCAGAGTGGTACTATAAGGCACAGCCGCGACGAGAAAATTGTCTTGCATGCGTGCTGAGACCCCTACCGCACCCCAGCTGCTTTGAGGCTGTCGTCACAAGCTCGAGAATCACAAATTCGTAACTAGCTCTAGATAGCACAAGATTACAACTATGAACATACTGAGTGTACAACCAAGTAATACGGTATTTGAAAGAACCTAAAATTTCCGCGTTACACTAATTATCGATACTGTTCAAAAATCCGACTGCCGACTGAGCAGCAGCTAGCGCCTCATCTTTCATTCCAAAATCCCCGCCCGCCGCAAAAACATCGTGCATGCCATCTTTCACACCATGTAACTGGACTCTGTTCCCCTCACACTGCTTCATTTTGTCTACCCATAATTCAATCTTATCATAGAAAATCTCTGCTGTTCCTGCCTGCGTCCATATCGGTACCTTAAGCGCGAATGGATGGTAGAATGGTGAAATAAATTCGCTGTCTGGAGCCATGCCATCGGGTATAAATGTCTCGGCACCCCACTGCAGCAATGAGTTACTGAGATAATCACTTTTTGCGTTGCTACTTTTTTCAACCGTCGTTCCGTCTTCGGTAAGGTCTAGCCACGGGCTATGTAATAGAGCTGCGGTAGGAAGAGGAAGAAGACCCTCATTATGCGTGAGATACCGCAAGAGGCTGATGACAAGGTGACCTCCTGAAGAGTCACCCGAGAATACTATGCGTGAGGCATCGATGTGTTGGTCTTCAAGCAGAAAACGATATGCAGTCACGGCGTCCTGTATAGCCGCAGGAAAAGTGCCGTTGGGGTTGGAAGACAACCGGTATTCAGGGCAAAAGGCGATGGCTGATGAAAGTTCTTTGCAAAGCATCCGAGGCCCCCATTGCACCGCGGCAGCACGAGGAGACAGAACGACATAGGCACCGCCGTGAAAATGCAAGATAATACGTGAATTGCCGTGCTTGGCTGGATCGTAGCGTTCTGGAAGCCACAATCCGCCTACTTGAGTAGGGAAAATGGAGCTTTTGGTTAACGGGGCTTTATAAAAGGTAGCGGGGGCAGCATCGATAACAGAAAATATATCCGCTTCAGCGCCACCTTCTAAACTACGAGCTGGTGCCATGCGGATGTTGCTGAGGAAGTTAAAGAAGAACTTAGTTAGGTCATTGGAGATTGCCTGGCGGTAAGACCAAGATTCACGTGGTCGAAAATAGGGTGGAATGCGACGGAAAAGAATTAGAGGGACGCGGAAGAGAGCTGTGAGTGTAAAAAGGATGATATAAAGGGCTTTGATGGGCTGTTGTGCCAGCCTCGGCGTGTTTGGAGGGCTCATTGTAGGCGTGGTACAAAGAAGGTAGCAGAGATGGCAAGGTAGAATGTGCTTGGGAACAACTTATCGCAAGATATATATGTATGTATGTATGTATAGGATGCTCCTTCTAAAGTACCAAGCATCGGTTGATGGCAATGTGCAGGAGAAGGGTTACACCCCCCCCTGCGAAATACCGGAATGATTCTTCCGCATAAGCAGTAACGGTGGGGATATTTCCACTCTACGATATATCAACCTCAATATATCTAACTTGGATATAATATATCCTATTTCATCCTCTCTTGTTCTTAGCTATTGACTACAGAAGTACAGCGTTAGGGTATTAACATATCACTAGCAACGGTTTAGTAAACTTCACTAAGTCAATAGAGGAGTAGAATATTAACATACTTTAATTTAATTATTAAACATTGTTATTTTAACAAACTTAGCTTATATTACCCGATCTAGTATATTTTATTAACCCCCTGCTAGTGATGTGCTAATATTTCATCGTTGTACCTCCGCCGTAGGCAACAAAGAGAGGTGGGGTGGTATAAAAGCTGTCGTAGTTAAACCTCTAATCAACACTTTACCAAGAATCAAACACCGCATACATACTCTACAATAGGGATATTCGTGCACGTTGATTAAAGAAAAGTGAACTGACAGCAATACAAGTTTTATTGCCTATCCCCCCTCCCTTTTTCTTCTTTTTTTCAGCCTACAGCTTTCTTGTAATTACGGCGGCTTTTGATACCTACCTGATAGGACTCAGTCGCCCCTTCCAAACGCACAGTTAGTTAGTTACCTTAAGAACGGTCTCGAGAGAGTTCGGAAGAATTAGACACTTTCTTCATTACAGATCCCACGATTGTGAGGTCTAATACTACCTAATTTAAATACACTAGTAAAGGTTGCATACAGCTTCACATACTTGCTATATACATATCGAGGGACTTCGGAAGGAACATCAGAACAGTAGAGTAGAGGACTGAGCCAAATCCTGTTATCCGTTAAGCTCATTGGCCAGTAGAATACCGTATTTGCATTGATGCATTGAAGTCTTAAGTCTCAAGTCCTAATAAACCGTTTATTCAAATAATCTGAAAATCATTACCTTGGCTGTGAAATGGATTGCAAGGGATATTGGCCTTCATGATCGGCCGGATTGCCTTTGGCAGAGATGTGAGTAATAAGTTGACCGTCGTCAGTGTCTGGTGCGAAATTATATCCCTGCCGCCGATTCCCCCTGCTGTTATTGACTCCAGTATTAACAGTGCCTGCTAGGTACCATTGGTCGAGTACATTTGCCATTTTGTCTGTGGGAAGAAAGGGCCCGTACAACGGGAGGCAGGCACATGTGATGGCGATAGCTAGCTCAACCGTAGACCAATCTAATCCCTTGCTGAGACCAACTGTTGAATGAATTAGAGCAGTGCGTCAGAATACCGGAGAGGAGTATGTACCTGGATTTGAGGTTTGGGCACTGTTAAGATATGCAATCCGAATAATACATGAGATGATAACACTGTGTACCGTCTCAGAAACTTTCGACCAAGGAACGATGGGGTTCGGGTCACTTACAATCCACCGAGCAAAAAGACTCCAATAATCACCGCTTTCTTCATAGTAGACAGCTGCAAACCCTTTATCATATAGACAGGAATTGCGAGAATAAGAGCGTCTAGAATGATATTGGTAATCTCGTAACCGATGATAAAGTTTCCATATATGATGCATTTCCCCTGACCAGATAGAACCAATTCTAGTTGCCACGCAGCGACGAGAGGCTTGCATTGGAAAATATTGACAAGGAGGCATACGATATACCACACCAGACACAGAATTCCAATTATAATGCTGGCTCTGCGAACTTTGGAAGTTGAGAAGATCGTACAGTAGAGTGAGAGAATCGAAAATTTGGCCGCTGATAATGTAGTTGTAAACAAGCTTTCTGCAACATAAACAAACTATCTTGTTAATATTTATTGAAGGAGGAGCAAACGGGAGCCATACCTTGAATGCATTGGTGAGCTGGACGAGGGACATTTGTGATTTATCAAGAGTACCCCCGGAGCTAATTACTCCTAAGATTCAGTACCGGGTTAGCCATCGTTCAAAGAAATGGAAGCAGAAGGGGAAAGGGGAAAAGGTATTCCTTCGGGGAACTCACCATGCAGTAAGACAGCCACGTACGCGATGAAAGTGGAGAAGCCAAATATGATCAGCCAGTCCTCTAATCTGATACTGTTCCCTGTTTTCCATTTGGCTAAAAAGCGGCCCGCCATAGCCAAAGTTGCGAGGACGGTCATGGCAATTGAGACACCAAAGCTCGTACGTCCAGTCTCCTGGAGTGTCATCATCTTGGAAGAATCGAAACTCTTAGTTATTCTAGGTAAAATAGAAAGATCTTCAAATTTTGAAGAGAGTAGCGCACCCACCGGTGGAATAAAGTGGGATAACTGTTGTGTTTGTAGGCAATGCGAATAGTAAGACTAGATACCCTGTATCTCCCATCCGCCTCTGCTGCTTTGTCCGCCCTACAGGGTAGTCTATTTTGCCTGGCTAGCGAAATGCTCTCGACCTCAACCTTGTTTTATATGTTTTAACAGGGTTGGTTTTAGAAATTCAAGTATTACGGTAACATATAATATAATTTCGGCTTTTGTGTTGGGAGGAACATTTGCATGAAAGCGAGATGGTGTGAGCCATTTCTTCTTTGAGAGCAACCTGCATGAGATTGTAGGATGGTTTCTCCAATTTTATCTCACTGATGCAATGGTACAGTCTAATGCAATGGTACAGTCTAATGCAATGGTACAGTCTAATGCAATGGTACAGTCCAAGGCCGGGAAATGCTCTCCCAAATGCGGAAATCTGCCAACAAGTTTGAAAGTAAACTCTCAAGTGTTGGGGGGGATGGAGGGCTGTCTTGATTTGCTCTTATTCGCTACCGATTGTCTGGATATAACATAATCCCCTTGCTAGCGCGGGACACTTGGCACCGCGACGAGGGGATAGGTTAGTGATATGTGCCAAACGATACAACCCCCGAGGATTTTTGGAAAAGATCGCCGAACGACAACGGGCGGGGAAATGATACTTCTTACTTGGCCAATCGCAGAGCTAAGAACAGCATGCAGGTCATCTCGCCCTGAAATAAGGCACAGTCCGGTACATTCACCGGCCGGGAAAATGGAAAACGGGCGTCTACAGCTTTGTAAAGTATATACCACCGTGTTGCTATAGATGCAGCCCCAACAGATAATAAACAGTAGCGAATAAGAGAATTAAGCCAGCCCACTATCTGTCTAAATCCAATAGATAATATATAGGCTTTCGTTAGTGAAGAATTCAACTTAGCATCCCATTAAATTGCTTAATTATATATTAGCGAATAAGGAAATCAAGCTAGCGCTCTAGCTACCTTCAACAAGTAGTGTATGGATAGTATATCGCCTAAGTATTATGTGAGCCTCCCCTTGCTAGTGCAGGACACTTGGCACCGGAAGGAAGCAGCCCTTGCTTTCCGGAGAGAGTAATGTAACCAGCTGTGGTAGGGTACAAAATGCATATGGTGCGGACGTCAAATGCCTTCTTCGTAATTACTGCTAGGCAATGGTGGCTTGTGACATCATCAGATATTTACAAACTAGCTACATTACAGTAATTTCATGTCAATATATTGTAGAATTGGAATTCTGAGGTCGTATAAATTTTAGTCTTCATATTGCTCCGGCTTTGAAAATAAGTGTAATTATAATACACTAGACCTTTGGGTTGTTGCTTCAAGAAATATTGCTGTCACCAAGAGCTACGTACAATTGCAAGAACACTTCTACTGAAGAGATCAAACAAAATGGAGTCAATCGCTATCGTAGGAATGGCTTCGAGGTTCCCGCAAGATGCGGCATCAATTGAGGGATTCTGGAAATTGATCCAGGAAGGTCGCCGAGCCACCTCTATGATTCCCAAGGAGCGTATCAACATCAATGGCTTCTACCATGTGAATTCCGATCGATCAGATACAGTATGATCTCCTAATTCAAACGTTTATAAAGATGATATTGATAAAAGATTGAAGACTAATGTGCAAAGTGCCAATTTCGTCACAGGAGATATAGCTGCATTTGATGCCCCCTTTTTCTCCATTCAGCCCATTGAAGCAGAGTCAATGGATCCACAGCAAAGAATACTTCTGGAGACATCTTACCTAGCCTTAGAGAATGGTAGGTGATCTTCACCGAGTATAAGATATGACCTAACGCGTATTACGTCTCTTATAGCTGGTATTGCAATGGAATCGGTCGTGGGCTCAAAGACCGCAGTCTTCTTTGCAGCATCCACAAGAGATTACGAAGTTATGCTCTATCGTGACCCGGAACATGCGCCCAAATATATGGGTACAGGCATTGGGACCTCTCTTTTGGCAAACCGCGTCAGCTGGTTCTTCGATTTTCGTGGCCCAAGCATAACAATTGACACTGCTTGCTCAGGCAGTTTAACAGCGATTCATCTTGCTTGTCAAAGCCTGCGAAATCGCGAGTCTACTATGGTCAGCTATTCTTCTCGAATCTTTCTCTATAAGAAATAATTGAAGTTTTCGTCATGTTGACGGAAAGTAGGCTCTTGTAGGAGGTGGTGCGTTAATGTTGACACCCGAAGTATCTATGAGCCAACTTTCGACGCTGGGGTTCCTATCCCCAGATGGCAGGTCCTATGCCTTTGATTCGCGAGCGAATGGATATGCCAAAGGAGAAGGACTAGGTATGGTTGTTCTCAAGCGGGTAGAAGATGCAATCCGCGATGGTGATACCATCCGCGCCATCATCCGCTCTACATCCATTAACCAAGATGGCCGTACACCTGGAATCACACAACCGAGTATAAACGCGCAAGCGGAAAATATCCGTCACGCATATGAGGCAGCAGGGCTGAATCTTGATGACACTAAGTATTTTGAGACCCACGGGACGGGAACGATCATCGGTGATAGTTTCGAGGCACAGGCTATCCATAAAACATTCCAAAGGGCACCCGAAAACCCACTCTACATCGGAGCGTTGAAAGCAAGTATTGGGCATCTTGAAGCCGGAGCCGGGATTGCAGCGACGATCAAGTCAGTTCTGATTCTTGAGAATGGAATCATACCACCGATTGCTGGATTTGAGAATCCTAACCCGTCGATACCTTTCGATGAGTGGAACTTGAAAGTGAGTTGAGAGCGGATTTTTATCTGGGGGCGTATTTTGCTAATCAAGTGTAGCTGCTCAAATATCATATACCGTATCCAGGTGAACTTCGGCAAATTAGCATCAACAGCTTTGGGTACGGGGGAAGTAACGCTCATATGATTATACAAGACGCTCTTACTTACCTCAAGACGAATGGTATCCAGGGCAAACACTCTACTCTAAATGTTGTTCCGGGCCCCGCAAATGGATCAAACCTCACAAGTCTCCCAACAAATTTGAAAGAAACCATTAGGTATAGTCATGGTCACAAGAGATCGCCTGCAGTCCTGCTCATCTCCGCGAGCGACAAGGATGGACTGAAAAGAGCAGTTGAAGCTTATGAGACGCACTTCAACCATCTGCAACTGGCAGATAAACAAGCTGAAGCGAAATATTTGCAGAACCTGGTGTACACATTATCAAACAGAAGATCGAACCTACCGTGGAAGAACTTTGTTGTCGCTCAGAGTCTCGAGGAATTAAAAAATGGTCTGACACCCATTCTTTCAGAGCCCATTCGATCATCGACATTCCCAACTATTAGCTACGTATTCACAGGACAGGGAGCACAGTGGGCTGGAATGGCTCAGGGTTTGTCCGTCTACCCTGTGTTTTTCGAGAGCTTGCAAAGGTCTGAAGAATATCTCCAGAAGTGTGGGTGCGAATGGAAGCTACTTGGTATAATTTATTCGTCTTTCTATACATTACTTAACACTAACAGTCCATAGATCTTGAGAAGAATACTGATATATCTCGTATCGATGAACCCGGGCTCTCTCAGCCTTTGTGCACTGTGCTCCAGATAGCCATGGTGGATCTGCTAGAAAGCTGGCAGATAAGGCCTGTCGCTGTCACAGGTCATTCCTCAGGAGAGATCGCGGCTGCGTATTGTAGTGGCACATTATCTCATACATCTGCAATTCAGATAGCGTACTACCGTGGCCTGGTAGCGGAAAAGGTTTCTGCGAAGCGATCTGGCCAGGGGACAATGATGGCAGTAGCGATGTCGGAGGAGGATATTGCCCCATACCTCAAGGATGCTATGAGCAGAACTGGAAGCATCATCTCCGTCGGTTGTGTCAATGCCCCCAGAAATGTGACCATCACCGGAGACGTTCTCGCGATTGAGGCACTTAAACAAATCCTGGACGACCTTGATATTTTTACAAAGAAACTCCAAGTTGCTGTTGCATATCACTCACACCACATGAAAGATATTGCTGGTGAATATCTTGCCAGCTTAGAGGCTGTCTCGTCACAGATATTATCTCCAGACAAGACGTTGCGTCCTGCTGCGATGTTCTCTTCGGTTACAGGAGAACGATCTGGGTCGAAAGAAGTGGGAAAAGCAGCGTACTGGGCACGAAACCTTCTCAGTAAGGTCAGATTTTCAGAGTCACTTTCTCGAATGGTCGAATATCTGCTGGAAGAGCGCGAATTAAGTAACGCTTCCGACGAGGCTATTATCCTCGAAATCGGACCCCATGCTGCGCTGCAGAGACCTGTCAGAGACACCGTCAAATCAGTGCCTGGATCCAAAAATTTCCATTATGAATCAACTCTCATGCGAGACACCGCATCTGACCTCAACCTCGCAAAGTGTATAGGCCGCATTCGGTGCCGTGGCTGCTTTATCGATCTCACAGATGTCAGTAGCCCAAACGTTCCGAAAGCCAAGTTTCGAAGCCTTTCGGATCTTCCTGCATATCAATTCAACCATTCCCAGTCTTACTGGACGGAGAGCAGGATTAGCAAAAGTTTCAGGTTTAGAGAATATGGGAGACACGAACTTCTCGGTGTTCGAGACACTGATTGGAACCCCCTTCAGCCAAAATGGCGGAACGTCATTCGACTCAAAGAACATCCTTGGATACGGGATCATAAATTCGGTGGTCAAGGGCTCTACCCTGCCGCTGGGATGCTGGTTATGGCTGTCGAAGCTTGTCGGCAGCTTGCAGCAGCTGAAATAGAACCATCAGGCTATCAGCTCAACAATATCTCCTTCCCAGCTGGCTTTGCCATAAATTCCGACTCGGAAACCGTGGAGGCGCAGCTGCACTTCTTCCCTCATAAAGCTGGTAATCAGCAGGTCACCGGGTGGGACTTTCAAATCTTCGCTCATGTCAATAACATGTGGACTGAAACTTGCGTCGGAACGATAACTATGGAACTCCGACCTTTTGCGGGCCTAGAAAAGGACAGACTCGAGGCTTTAGATCTCAGTGAGCTTCTTCGAGGTGGGTTTGCTAATGGTTGGGAGAAACTCAATAGCAGCCAGTTCTACGAAGACCTGCGAGCATGTGGGTATGAACTAGGACCCACGTTCCAGACCCTTGAAGAGTTACGCTTCACACGAGATGGACAAGCTACCGCCAAAATAGCTTGTGACAACTGGACCCAAAAGGTTAAAAGTTACCCGGAAATCTCGCAACATGTCATCCATCCAACAGATCTCGACGCCATATTTCAGTCAAGTATTGCAGCATATAGTAAGGACAGCCCTCTAGTCGTGCCGGTCCTAATCCCCACCAAGCTAAAGTCTCTCTGGATTTCTGGTGATATGGTTAATCGTAAGCAAGGTCAAGAAATCCGAATTCTGACCAAGACTGAGTATCGAGGGTATAGAGAAGCAGATTTCTCAATGGGTGCGGTAGGTGGTGACGACCATTTAAAAATTCTCATTCAAGGTTTCCAGCAAACGTCTCTCGGTGACCAGGCTACAAATGCAGAAGAAAATCCGGCCAGATCTTGCTTCACCATGTGTTGGAGACCTGACTTCAAGCTACTACGAAACGCTGAGATTGAAGACTTGTGCCATATTGCTGTCGATCCTGATTCCATTCCATTGTTTGATCTGGTGGACAGACAGGAGCTAGTCACTCTCTATTATATGGAGAATGCCCTAAAGGAGATACCGCAGAATGATTTCGACTTCATACCACCACACCTGAAGAAGTATATGAGTTGGATGAAGCACCAGTGGGACCCTGTCCTATTAGAGAAGCTGCGCAAGATACATCCTGAGAACGAGAAACTTTTCGGGGGTAAGGCTACTCGAGAGGAGTTTCTGTCTAAATTCGTCAAGGAATCCCCGGAAGGGAAGCTGTTGGTTACAGTTGGCAATAATGTTGTTCCTATCATAACTGGTGAGCTTGACGCCCTCGAATTGCTATTCGGTGGCGACAATATGCTCAATGAGTATTATACCAGTGCCCCATTCACAGCTTGTTTTAAGCGTCTTACAGCATATATTGACATAATCGCACATGAAAACCCAGCGCTGAATGTGCTGGAGGTGGGAGCTGGTACAGGTTCACTGACAGGAAGCGTGCTCAAAAGTCTTACAAACTACACCGATAGATCCGATGGCCAGGACGACATCCCTAGGCTTCAACACTACACTTTCACTGACATCTCTCCCGGTTTCTTTGTGGACGCAAAGAGAAAATTCGCCAAATACTCCAACCTCATGACCTACTCTACTTTGAATCTCGAAAATGACCCGCTCACCCAAGGATTTCAGCCCGCTCAATTTGACATAGTTATTGCAAGTCTAGTGCTGCACGCAACCGCCAATATAAAGCGAACGTTACAAAATATTCGACAGATCCTCAAACCAGGCGGAAAGCTGATTCTCTTCGAACCATCTGCCCCTAGGGCAGCGCGCATGTCTTTTGTGTTTGGGCTGTTGCCAGGTTGGTGGCTTAGCGAAGAAAAAGAACGCGAATGGTCTCCTCTCCTCAATGATGATGGCTGGCACAAGGCACTCCAAGAGAACGGCTTCTCAGGAGTCGACATCAATCTGCCGGACCAACACAAGCAATACAAAACGTTTAGTGGGTTTATCTCAACGGCTGTTGATTCTCAGGCAGTGGAGATAAGTCAACCAAGCGTGATTGTCGTGGCAGAAGAGTCCAGAGCACAACAGAGCCTGGCAAAGGATATCCAAAAAACTCTCGAGCACAGAAAAATTGATGTTACTATCCTTCCGCCACAGCAATTCTTTTGCCATGATGTTTATAATAAGCAGTGTATCTCGCTACTCGAAACAGACTCTATATTCTTCGAAGATATCAGCGAAGAAAACTGGAAATATTTCAAAACTTCTGTTAATAGTGCACTTGGTATGCTCTGGGTGACTCGGGGTTGTACCCTCTCAGCCTCAGATCCTAGCCGTTCCCTAGTAACCGGCCTAGGACGAGCAATGCGATGTGAAAATTTAGATACACACTTTGTGGAACTGGCTCTCGAATCCGAATCATCCAACGAGAAAGTGGTATCCCATATCATCAATGTATACGAGAAGTCACTGCTACCACATAAGGGGCTTTTAGAATCTGAATACATGGAGCAAAACGGACGACTATGCATTGCTCGTGTGGCAGAGGCTACTAGTCCTAATCTCAGAATTCATAACGCGACAAAACAACGACAGCCTAAATGTCAAAATCTTAGGTTTGAACCAGACCGACCATTAGAGCTCAAAATTGGGTTTCCGGGTGTGCTAGAAAGCTTATATTTTGACGATGACGCCGCTCACTGTCATCAGTTAGGCGGAACAGAGGTTGAAATAGAAGTTAAGGCCGTGGGCATTAATTTCAAAGATGTCCTAATAGCTCTAGGTCAGATATCATCAAGCACCATTGGCTATGAATGCTCGGGAATTGTTGCTCGATCAGGCCCAGAAAGCGAGTTCCAAGTTGGCGAGAGAGTTTGCGCCTGTACGCCCTCAGGAAGCTACAAGACCTTTGTACGCACCGACGCGAGTGCTGTGATAAGAATACCGAATAGTATGCCGTTCAATACTGCAGCTGGAATACCAACAGTGTTTGCAACAGCGTATTACTCGCTAGTCGTGCTGGCAAATATACAGCAAGGTGAATCCGTGTTAATTCACTCCGGGGCCGGTGGGGTTGGACAAGCTGCGATTCAAGTTTGCCAAAGACTCGGAGCAGAGATATTTACAACAGTAGGAACGGAAGAGAAAAGAGAGCTTCTTAAGAACCTCTATAATATTCCAGACGACCATATATATTCGAGCCGCAACACCGACTTTGCTAGAACGCTGATGAGCATAAAAAAGTCTGGAATTGACGTCGTCCTCAACTCACTAAGCGGGAATGGCCAGAGGGCTTCATGGACTTGCGTGGCACCACTTGGACGGTTTATAGAGCTCACAAAGTCAGAGATGGAGTCTTCCAGGAAGGGTCTTGCCATGGGCCCTTTCTTGAACAACGTGTCATTCCACTCCGTAAGCCTCGATATCGTGATGGTCAGAGCGAAGCCGCTCATGAGAAGAATCATGTCCGGAGTTGCAGAGCTATTCGAGGGTCACCATTTGGTTAGCGTGCCACAGCCAGTTCATGTTTATCCACTCGCCGAACTGAAATCGGCTTTACGATATATGCAGGGAGGGAAAAGTAATGGCAAAGTGGTAATTGAAATGAGAGATTCTGACGAAATCATGGTTCTGCCGTCGCGAAGACCGACTTATTTATTCGATAGCAATGCAACTTATGTGATCGCCGGTGGTCTTGGAGGTCTAGGCAGAAGTATAGTAGAGTGGATGGCGGATCGAAAGGCGCGGTACTTTTGCCTCCTCTCAAGATCAGGTTCCTCATCCAACCATGCTGCGAAGGATTTCATTCAAAAAATGAAAGCTGGGGGAGTACATATCCTCGCGCCGCGATGTGATATCACCAAGGGAAAAGAAGTTGAGGCCGCAATAAAGGAGGCTGTCCAAACTATGCCTTCGATCAAAGGCTGCTTTCAGGGATCAATGATTCTCAAGGTAAACAAATACCAGTCCAAGATTTTTCCTTCCCCGTACTAATAGCATATAGGATGGTATTTTAGACTCCACATCAGCTGCAGATCTCCATGCCGTCATCCGCCCGAAGAGTATCGGCACTCTTAACCTGGCCCATTACCTGCCGAAGGACATGGAATTCTTCGTCCTCCTCTCCTCTATCGCAGGCATGACCGGATCTCGAGGCCAGGCAAACTACGCTATGGCAAACACTTTCCAGGACGCCTTTGCTCGTAGCATGGCCGTAGACGGCCGCCACTGTATCTCGCTCAACCTTGGGAGTATTATGTCTGTCGGCCTCGCCGCCGAACGCAATCTCACCCAGGTCTTGCAACGTGACGGCTTCGTCGGTATCCCAAAGGATGAGTTCTTCGCCATATTGGATTGGGCCTGCGACCCTGTGAACCCTGCTGGACGTGATCCT
>Ga0247734_1001211_pt1 | contig 19994 bp, 20 predicted proteins | sample UWRJL103311B2_FD_180933 | JGI IMG/M metagenome (GOLD analysis project Ga0247734, IMG submission 180933) | Plant litter microbial communities from Arlington Agricultural Research Station in Wisconsin, United States - UWRJ-L103-311B-2 | ecosystem: Environmental > Terrestrial > Plant litter >... | reverse complement strand
GTCAAAGACTACCTGTACATCAACAATGCCGCAGAGGACGATCGGATCAGGCCAGAGGAAATTCTACGCCGGCACCAGCTGGATTTGGCCTACATTCGCCATGAATTGGAAAAGCCCTGGCCAGGGAAGACCGTAGTGATGACTCACCATTCACCCTCTTACCAGAGCTGCCAGGGTCGATTCGCCCATTCGCCCTCCAACTTCCTTTACGCCTCAAACCTTGACGACATCATCAAGGGTTATGCGCCCGATGTCTGGGTGCATGGCCACATCCACAGTCGCTTGGACTACCACATTGGCGCTACCCGCATCCTTTGCAACCCAAGGGGCAGTCGTGCAATGGAAGGCCAAGATTTTGATCCCTACTTTACCTTCACGCTGCCCTGAGAATAATCACAATGAGCATTGCAAAACGCCCTACCCGCCACGATGAAGCCACTTACGAGCGTGCGGCAAAAAATTTCCTGGCTTTGTTGGCCCAGCCAGAGGAGAGTTCTGACTCCATGGTCAAAATCGGCAGCGCCTTGAGCGAGCGCGACACCTTCAGTCGGGCCAGAGAGCTCGCCGACGAAGGTTTTGATATCTCTGATGATGTGATGCAGATCTTGCTGGACAACGATTTCTGCGGGGACGCCCAGGCGGAACTCGTCGCGCAGTGGGTTACGGGCTCAAACGTCAAGCCGCGTCGAAAAGAAGGCGATCAGGTCTCGATCAGCCACAAGGGCGAGAAGGTAAAGGGCGAGATCACGCAGATCCAGTCCAAGTCAGCGACCTACGTTGTATTCGTGCCTTCTCTGGGCCACGTTAAGACGGGCATTGGAACGCACGGTCTGATTATCCCCTTCGAGGAGGTTCATGCCCTGCCTCGCCCGGCAGAGGATTTCGTGCTCGAACCTTCGATGTAGCCATTCACTGTCAATTATGGCATTATCCGGCTTCAATTGATTTGTTGGTACGCCTAAATGGAACGCACACTCAAGCTGTATGCTCGCCAAGATCTTTCGATGCGCAAGGGTAAGTTGGCAGCACAGCAAGGTCACTCGGCCTGTGCTCAGTTGCTCAACGCCATGGAAGATCATGGCGCCAGCCGCTATTTGAATCCGGAGCGCAGTGGCCACTTCCTGGACTTCCTGGATAACCCTCTTCTGGATTTCAACCTGGTGGATGGAATCGAAGGACTCCAGGCTGCATTGACCGACCCGCAGAATGCGAGCCAGATCATTGATCGCGGCTTGACCGAGTTCGGCGGCGTGCCCACTTTGACCTGCGCTGCGGAAGGGTTGTTTCCTCTGGATCCTCATCGTTTCGTGCCGACAGCTGTAAATCCTATCCAAGCCAGACAATGGCTTGTGTTTTCCAAGGAGCAGCCCCTTCGTAAGGACGATGCCGCCGTTCTCGCAGCCCTTGGCTGCCTGGTGCAGTTGCGCGACCTGATGGTGGGTGACCGCGAAACCGGCCTGATCCTTTCTCTGGAAAACCCGGCGCTCAAGGCCTGGCTGACGGATGGCTTTGGCAAGATTGGTATGGGTATCAAGACAGACAAGGATCTGGACGAGCTCCAGGCTGATCTGACCGATGCATCGGTGCAGACCAATCGCTTGGTAATGGGTAAGAACACCTTGCTGGTCATCGGGCCTGCGTTTGCAGAAGATGTGGCCACGGTAATGGGCCCTGAGTCCGATCGTTACACTACTCGACTGCTCAGTCTTCTGTAGCTAGATGGTTTAAAAGAGCCCGGTTTGGCCGGGTTTTTTGTTGTCAAAGCCAGTAAGGAGCGGCAATCAATTTACATCTAAATGCTTTTTCGGTCGTTGACGTTTAGGCAATAATTGATATACTGCGTACATATCCCTCCGCCAAGGTACACCCAAATGACGTATGCCATGACGCAAACCGCCCCAGTTGGCGTTGCAGTTACAAACGCGCTGAGCTTCCTGAACAAGGCGGTTAGCAAGGTTTCCGACTTGGGCTTGTCCCTGCGCAAGGAAGATGAAGCCCCAGTCGACAAACTGCTGGCGCGAATCAGCCAGTTTGGCACTGATGAAGCGATGATCATCTCGTCTGTATTGCAGCATCAAAGTGCTTTTAGCACCATGGTTCGCGAGCAGATCTCCAGTATGGAAATCGCCAGCCGCCAGGAAGAAATCGTGGCGCTCTTCACCAGTGTTCGTACCGATGCCAACAAGCAATTGACCATCATCGACGGTGGCAAAGTCGGTTTCGTGGGGAAAACTCAATTGTGGTGGATGGACACCACTCGCGGCAAGATTCCGGCTCGTTTCGAGAAGATTCGAAATACCTACAAAGCAGTGGCTACCGATCTTGGTGATCAGGTTGAGCGCGAAGGCAAGGTTGTCGACGCCTACATTGATTTTCGCTTCGCGCTCAAAGAAGCAGAAGTCCAGGCCTACACCATTCTGGAAACCGCTACCAAGCGCCTGGATGAAACCAAGCAAGAGTTGCTGAGCGCACAAGCGGCGGTCGAAGCACTCCCTGCTGAATCCAGCCACGTTGAAAAGGCCCGACTGGAACAAGCCCGAGAAATCGCTCGCTCACGATTCGAAAAGATGGACGAGGATTATCAGATCTCAAAGGATATCGCCGATCAGCTGCGTGTATCTTATGGCGCCTCGGAATTTATCTTCAAATCGATTGATGACACTCGCAAGGTCAAAAATCGTCTGTACAACCAGTCGACCACCTTTTTCAGCACAGGCGAAAGCATGTTGACTGGTTTGGCTGTGAAGTACACCCAGAACGCCGGCATGCATGAGGCGACCGAGGTCGGCAAGGCCATGGCCAACGGCATCAATGACATGCTGACTGATCTGTCGAACCACGGCTCCAAGAATCTCAAGGATGCGTTGAGCGTTGGGTACGGCCCGATGGTTCGCGCTGACAGCCTGCGTAAGTTCATCGACTCGGTCGTTGAATACCAGGAAAGCAGCATTCAGCTGGTTGCCGAGGCTCGCCGCCTCTCCACTGACGAGGCAAACAAAATCGCCGAGATCAGCGAAGAAGGTAAGCGTCGCTACATCGCCGCCGTCAATCGCGCTGCAGCAGCCTAATTTCGAATGGGGTGGGCAACCGCCCCTGCCGAATCACTATTTTTAGGGACTTGATCAATCATGTCTGACAGCGTACTGAACAGCGCCAGCGCCATGCGCATTTCTTCGAAGATCAACGAGCTTCGGCAGAACCGCCAGTCGCTCGACCGCCACCTGAACCTCTCGCAAGAGCGTCGGGAGCTGGAAACAGCATTCACCGAGTTCTATGCGCGCCAGGGCGTTCAGGACGTTACTCAGGAAATGATCCAGCAGGCGATCGAGAGCTACAAGGAAAATCGCTTCACCTTCCCAGGTTGGTCGGGCAGCAGCCTTGGCCGCATGGTTGCTGGCAGCTACATCTGGTTTCAGCCTCGCACCCTGCCGGTCGTTGTCTTTGCTGCTGTGCTAGCTGCCGGTTCGTATGGCACCTTTAAGACTGTAGACTACACCAGCCAACAGATGCATCAGTCAGCACTCAATACTGCTCGAACCACGGTGATTGGCAGAGTTGGCGATTTCAAAATCAGCATGAATAAGTTGGAGACCCAGATCAACGATAACACGGCCTGGATTGCCAAGCAGCAGGCTGGCAAAGGTCGCTCGCTGTCTACGGTGGCAGTCAATGGCTTGATTGATGACATCACCCGTAGCAATGCAGAGTTGTCGCAGATGCGTGATGACCTGAGCTCCTGGGGCAAGACAAATGTTGAGGTGCCAGATGCCCAACTCAACGAAGATCCAGCTTCAGTGCTTAGCAAATTTGAATCAACCGTTTATCCGCATATTGAGACTGTTGGTCTGCGCCTGAAGAATCTGCGCGACAGCATCACCGATAAGCGCGCCCGCGTGGAACGCCTGACGCAGATCGACACTGAGTTGCAGCGAAAGAAAACCCAGCTGCCAACTTCGTATTCAACCGAAGTTGCACTGAAGATCGTCAGCGTCGAACGTTTGCTGGCCGAGGGTAATGACCTTGAGGCAAAGTCAGCGCTGGATGAACTGAGCAAGGCAGTTGTTCGGTCGGCAGCTGTAGGTGTGCTGACTCAATCCATTCAAACCCTGGAAGCGCGCCTCGCTTCCAACTTTAAGGATGATGAGGGTCGCAAGCGTTTTGCCGACCTGGTGGCTCAGGCAAAGGCCCAAGCTGCCCGTGGTGATCAGGCGGCTTACCAAGCCACGGCGCAGGCAATCGAGTCGATGGCTCTTTACGTCAGCACCTCCCTGCATTACCAGTTTGTAAACCGTAGTGGTGTTCAGACAGGCTTTGCTCGTACCAATGACAGCACTGGCAACAAGCGCTGGTACCTGGTTGTTGAGGCCGTCGACGCCACTGGCTCACCCTACAAGATGGACATTTACAACTCCGAAACCCGACAGACCGACAAAGTCACTCTTTGGGGCCAGGAAGTACCGAAAAGCGTTTTCGACAAGGTACGTGACGACAAGAAATCCGACGGCATTCTGGACGACGCGGATCTTGGCGACAAGGCAGCAGGCAACTACACCGTCGACTATCGCAAGTCGGTACTGAAAACCCAAGTCACCCGTTGGAGTAACTGATCATGGGCAAACGTGGAAGCAAAGTGGTCGACGACATCCAGCGCGTGGTTGATGACGAAGACAGCAAAAAATCGGTCATCTCACGGCAGATTCGCCGTAACGAGCAGGCCCAGGAAGAGCAGCGCCGGATCAAGTTCGATTCGCTGGCTCGCATTTCCGAGTTGTACCTTGAAAGCATGCTCGACAAGAAAGCCGGCAGTGACGTGCGCATGGTCTCAGCTGACATCGAGCACCTGATCAATCAGCGTGAGAAACACTATGCTGAAATTGAATCCACCGTCGAGGGTGATCGCGAAGAGCTCAAGGTTGCTCAGGATGGGTACGCCCAAGCCAAAACGAACCTTGAAGAGCTTAAAACCACGATCTATACCGTGATTGCCAATGACACGGATATCCAGTCGTTGCGCAAGCGTGTTGAGTACGCACGAGACATTGCTGAAAATGCTGAGGCACTGACCGAGTCGATTACTCGCGAAGTTAGCCATAAGCTTGTGGCGTACCAGAGCGATGTTGTGTTTCAGCACCTCAAGCGTCGTGGCTTTGACACTGATGCTTACCAGGGTTCCGGCCTCTATGCGCGCCTGGATAGCTGGTTGAGTAATGCCATCAGCTACCGCCAGGCACGGCATGACTTCGACATGATGCAGGCACTGCCTGCGGCTGCCAAGGCCCGTGAAACTGATGTTGAGAAGACCTATGACCAACTCAACAGCGAGCTGGATGCGGCCATCAACCTGGTGCGTAGCACCCACAATCTGGAAGGCTGTGAGCGCAAACTACACGCGGCTTCTGAAAAGTTGAGACTGTGCCAGGAGCACATCAACCGGGATCAGGATGCGATCAACTCCTTCCTGAACAAAACTGATGACATGATGCGCCGGGTTCGCGACCGCGTGAAGGAAGTGATGGGTAACTTCTCACTTCCCACCCTTGAGCGTCTGGTAAGCAGTACCGATAGCTCGGCAGATGACCAGGCACTTGAGAACTATCAGCAGGCTGTACGCCGTGAGAAACAGCTGTCCGATGAAGAAGTCCAGCTGCGCTCGCAACTGAGCGATGCAGAAGAGCGATTCCGACGGGCCAAGCGCGCCCGTGATCAGTTCAAACAGTCTGGGTATGATCGTCGTGATCGGGAGTTCGATAGCGGTTTCGACATGGGTTCGCTGATGCTGGGCTACATGGCGGGCTCAATGAGCCTCAATGACCTCAGCAGTCGCTGCGCACGTGACTCGGAAATCATCCGTGAATCCTCGTCATCCAGCAGCTCCAGCAGTTCTGGCAGCTTTTCAAGCTCCAACAGCTTTGGCGGCAGCTCTTCGAACAGCGGCTTTAGCAGCTCGAACAGTTTCGGTGGTGACAGTAGCAGCAGCAGCAGCGGCAGCTTCAGCAGCAGCGACAGCTTCTAACTCGTGATCGAGCGGGGAGATTTCAAACCCCCGCTTTCAAAGAATGATTGTTTGGAGTCAAACCATGCGCTTCTCCCTGCCCCCGCTGACCCTTGAAGACCTGGCCAGCGTGACCTTCAGTGATCTTGATTCGTTCATGATTGAGCAACGCTGGCGCACTCAGCGAAATTATGACCAGCGCCGCATCACCCCTCGGCAAGACAAGGGCAAGGTGGATATCAAGGGCTGGCGGGTTTCCCATGAAAAGGGGACTGGCGATAACCGCGAGCGCATCCAGCAGAGCTTCTACTTCACCACTTACAATGGTTTCTCAGCAGCTACCGCTGAGGCTCAAAGCTACCGAGATAATCTTGAGCGTGAAAATGGCTTGGTTGCTTGGCGCTTGAAGCCCGTGGAAAACCTGGAGAACGCTTTTTGCGTGGCTGGGATTACTCTGCAGACAGGTAAGGGTCGATCGCCTTTCTGGCTATACCGCCAAGGGGATGTCCGGGTCACTTCCAGTATTGCCTCCCATGGTCTTCGCGGTGCTTACTTTGAGGTAGCCCGCACCATTGCTCCCGTCGACGATGACGCTCCTCTGCCTTTGCTAACTGCCGAGGAAGCAGAGCCGTTGATCAGTACGGGCTTGCTTACTCAGGAAGCGCTTGAAGCTGAAGAACTGGCCACCCGGATGTGGGTGCGCAATTACCTGCTGAGCATCCGAAGCAAGCCGAGGAAGGCGGCATGATCAAACGATTTGCGAGCCTTGTGATTCTAGCTTTACCGCTTCTGGTTGCGGCAAATACCTGCAGCGCCACTGAACAATTGTTGTATCGAGCCTTGAAATCAGACACCCAGATCAGTCACCAGCTTTTGGATTGGCAGCTGGATGTGGATTTTGCATTGCACGGGGATGAGGCTCAAAAAATTCAAGTTCGGTACCGAGGCCAGACAGCTAAAATGGCCGCAGCACTGATCGAGCTAACCCGCACTGCTGGGCAGCTCACCAGCATCGAGCCAGATGATATGCCTGTTGCTATATTCTGCAGAAATGAGGTGGTTGTAGTCGCACGCCAAGTGCAGATCAGCCATTATCTGTCACAGGGGTGCATCACCCCCTGACTGCAAACGTTTTCAGCTGCGAATTGTCACTGCTGCCCTGTCCTTTTGTTACGTGAAGGTCTACTTGGCTGCCAGGGCTGCGATTAAAGCTGATCAAGTCAATTGTTCTCAATACTCTGGGGCTGGTACCGTAAGGTAACAGTCCTTTTTTATCTGCGAGCCATTTCATGAGTTTTGAATCTGATCTTGAAGCCTTGGGCAAAGTTGACCACAACCTGGCCCGCAACATTCGGGGTTTCATGACACAGGCTAAAAACCGCGCCAATGACGCCCTCACCTTCAACGACCATCTGGCTCGGCTTGCTCCGCTGATTGCCGACCACAAAGAAGACAATCCTTTTTACCTCTCAGCCATGCTGGTGCCTGTCCACGCTTCAAAGACCGCGCTGCCCATGATCAAATTTCTTCAGGCACACGGCCCTGTCCTGCTCGATAGCATGGGAATCTTCCTGAGCAATCGCGTTGGCAAAAGTCAGCTTGAGCTGCTATCGCATCCGCCCGTGCTCCTTGAAGTACTCGATATTCAACCTCAAGACCACCAGGTGGCCATGCAGTGGTTTGGTCAGTACGCCAGCGTGGCAACACGTCGCCTGTCCAATGAGATCGCAGACAAGCTTCAGGAAGGGGTCTCGGTCAAGGACAGCCAGTGCCTTGTCAGGATGTACGATATGGCAATGCGTCACCAAGATGCGCTGGATACACCAGGCAATGATCGCAAGCAGCCAGTAATTGATCCTCGCGCCATGGCTAGACTCCTTCAAATGCATAGCGCTGTTCGATTGAGTGGGATGACTGCTTTTTGGGATATGCCTGTTCGAGGCGCGGTCATCACTTCGCCGTTCCAGCAAATGGCTAAAGGTCTTTATGGCCTGGATCACCAATTTCAGATCAGCCTCAAGGCCTGGCAAGGGATGGGTGCAGAATCTTTGGAGGCCCTCCTCTCGAAGGTGTTGGCAGACTCCTCTCGTAAAGGTCTCAATGCTAGCGGCACGCTGAGCGCAGGTTTTGGCGATTTCGAGCGACCCGACATCGCCGATGTCATGCGCGACCTTACCAACACTGCTCAGCTGATGATCGTAAAGGGCGATGACACAAGGTCTGTGATCCAGGAGCTCACTGCCCGTGGTATGGCGCTGGAGGCAGTTGCACCGACCGATGCGCCCTTGCGTCGGACGCTAAGCCAAAACCTTTTGCTGGCCACCCTATTCCCCTTCAAGCACTTATGGGATGAATATGGTATTGCCCTCAAAGACTATCAGGGCAGTCCGGTCTATTTGGATTATCCTGAAGACCACGCGCACGCGATCGTGGGCCGCTATACCGGCGATCATGGCATTCCAGGATTGATCCGGGTTCCTGCGCAGGAGCAGCTGGAGAAGAACTTCCCCGGCGCCGTGCCCAGCTACCATTTTTCTGAAGATATCCCTGAATCAGAGCATGACCGGATCATCCAGGGATTGCGTGCAGACATTGAGTCGTCTGACATTTTCAAAAGGGCTCGCATTGACTCTTCGCTTCTGAATCCGAAAATCGCTGCGAAGCTGGGTGATGAGCTTTTGCTTAAACTGCTCACAGACCTCACAGCATACGACACAGACAGTCATGTGGAGCATGGGCAGATCTTCCACCTCCCGGCTAGCGAAATCATGGGGGATTGGCTGCCCCATCTCTCCAAGGCAAGCTATGAAGCTTGGTTGGACAGCATGCATGAACATGGGTCACAGGAGTGGATGGCTGTCATTGCAAATCATCGACGACCGTCGACTCAGCTACTGTCACGAATGGGAGGCCGTATTATCGACAGCTGCCTATCCCAAGATTTGGGTCTCTAAGATCGGTTTAGACATAAATTGCCAGAAGCTTTGGTGCGTGATAGGATTTGCGAGTCCTTTCAATCACCTATGCTTCAGGAATAATTTGCATGATCAAGTCTGACAAGTGGATTCGAGAAATGGCCCTCAAGGGCATGATCGAACCGTTCACCGATGCCCAGGTTCGAGAGCGCGATGGTGGTCGCGTGATCAGTTACGGCGTTTCATCCTACGGTTACGATGTGCGATGTGCAGACGAGTTCAAGATCTTCACAAACATCAATTCGGCAACAGTAGACCCGAAGAACTTTGATGAAAAAAGCTTTGTCGACGTCAAAAGCGATGTGTGCATCATCCCGCCGAACTCTTTCGCGCTGGCTCGAACTGTCGAGTACTTCAAGATCCCTCGTGATTGCCTGACAATCTGCCTGGGCAAAAGCACCTACGCCCGCTGTGGCATCATCGTAAATGTCACGCCCCTTGAGCCGGAGTGGGAGGGCCATGTAACACTGGAGTTCTCCAATACTACCAGCTTGCCGGCAAAAATCTACGCCAACGAAGGTGTGGCGCAGTTTCTGTTCCTGCAGTCCGACGAGGAATGCGAGATCTCCTACAAGGATCGTGGGGGCAAATATCAGGGCCAGCGCGGCGTCACCCTGCCCCGAACCTGATTCGCTCCTCTGTAGCCCTGACCTGTCTCCTTAGAGCCTTCAGGGCGCGTCATTTTGCCTCAGAGACCGAGATCAGAGCCTAGCGAGCTATCCAGCCACTTACCTTTGTAGCGGCTGGAAGCCTTCAGTAGCGCTGGGCTGATCCCCATGGAAACCAGCTTTTCCACACGCTTGTCGGTTTTCATGACTTCATCAGGCTCTACTACGCGTGTCTTGAGCACCGCTTCAATGAACGCCTTTTTCAGTGGTTCGCTTTGAAGTCGGACATCCCCGTTTGACTTGGACAGCATCTCGTCGAGGGTGTAGCGAATGTGGTCGCCGGCATTCACATCGCGGCAGAGTTCGACAAATGCCTCGACGTCCTCCGGCGTTTTAAACAATGTGACATTCCAGTCCTCAGTGCGCTTGCAGAAACGCTCGTGATAAAAATAAGGCTTCTTGGCCAGGCTTGGAAAATCTACCAGCCCTTTCTGGGCCAGCATCTGGGTCGAGTGCAGGTTGGTGGTCAGCCGATCGAGCGTATCAGTGGTGAAAACCGTTCCAAGTCCATTGTCTTTGAACCAGCTATCGTACTCATTGAGCACAGCGAGCTGCTCATCAGCTGAAAGGGAAACCAAGGAGTGTGCTGCTGTCACGCTAAACAGCGTGCGTGCCAAGCCCAAATCCATGCTTGAGGCCAATGTCATGAAGCGTTCTGGCGTATTGAATTCAGCCAGGGCCACAGAAGCCGTGATTTCGTTGATTCCCGTCTTTCCCAGTTCTGCACTGATCCTGACAAAATCCACATCTTCGCCGAAGCGTGCTCGAACGTAAGGCCCGACAAACGAGGAAGCTGAAAACTCATCCAGCTGATCGAGGGGTTGGATCCTTTTGGTCGCATGAGTAAGGACGCTTTCGAACAAGGGGCCTTGGTCTTTGGGCGCCAGTACATTATCCACCGGCTGGTTCAGGTCGAAGCCAACTTCAGCGATGGCATCAAAGAGCCGGCCAAGCAATTCGCTCTTTTCCTTATCGGGTGCGTAATCCAGGATGTCATCAACATGCGTCAAACAGAACAGTTTGGCGTGCCTCGAATGAATCAGAAAGGTCTGGAGCTTGGCCATTCCATAGCCAACGTCGCGGGCCATCAAGTGAATCCATTGGCGGTTCAGGTCTGCAGGCTTGTACCGAGCGAACCATGTGCTGTCTTCGTAGGGAGACTTGAAGTCCAACGCCGACTCCAGGATCGTGTCTAGCCTTTGGCAAAGCTTGCCCTTATCAGCATGATCTTTTGCTCCATCCTTGAAGATAATCAGATTGGGCCGGGCCGCATTTCGACCCAAGATCTCGCCATGGTCAAGAGAATGGGTAATGTGAAGTGGGTTGACCTTCTGATCAAGGCAAGCAAGCCAGAGATCTGCGTGAGAAAAGTCCTTGTCGTAGAACTTGGAGTCGATCGCCTGGATAAATCTGTCCCAAAGATATTCAGCTTCCAGTTCGTCCAACTGAGTCAGAAACTCACCCAGCTTCAAGGATTTATTGAAATCGAGCCGGCAAGACTTGGTCGCTTCTCTGTAGGCGTTGAGTAAGACCGTTTCTGGTCTTGCAATGGGAGTGGGGGCTTTGCGGCTCACGGGCAGAATCCTATTGGACATTCAGGCCTCGGATAGCACCGAAAGCCTCGATGGGTATAGGATCATTCTGGCTGGCGCACAGAGCCGAGGTCAAACAAGAGGCAGGGCTATCTGCGCCTGTTCCACCTCAGCATCGTCTCAGAGCCCAAGATCTGAGCCAAACGAGCGCTCCTGCCACTTGCCTGTATATTTCTTCGAAGCCTGGAGCGCGTGGGGCGAAACGCCGAGTGCAATCAACTTTTCGATCCGCTTCGGGGTCTTGAGCAGTTCATCCGGATCAACCGCTTTTGTCTCCAAAAGCACCTCAAAATAGTCTTTGTAAAGCTTTTCGTCAGCCAGGCGCTTATCAGGTTTGTTCTTTACAAAGTACTCATCCACAAAGTGGGTCAGATGCTCCTGAGCGCCAACCTGGACGCATAGCTCCACCCAGCGCTCAATGTCTGCTCGGTCTTTCAAAAACTCCTTGGTCATGTTGTTTTTGCGATCGCAGAAATCTTCGGTATTGAAGCCCTCAACCTGAGCAAGAGCCGAGTAGTCCACAAGGCCGCGTTGGTGCAGTTGCTCAGTGACATCAAGATTTCGGGTCAGCGTCCACAAACCATCGGCTTTGAGAAGCGTGTCCAAGCCCATGTTCTTGAACCAGCGGTCGTACTCATCGACAAGCACGAGGGCTTCCTCCCCCTTGATCTCTGACACGTAATGGGCACTTTGGGCAAACAGGCGCCTGGCATCATCTTTGCCCATTGCTATCGCAAGAGGCATGAAACGACCAGGATCTCTGAAGACATCTTGCCCAAGTGAGCGGGTCATCCCATTGACGCCTGTCTTGCCAAGCAGTTGAGCAACCCTTTCGTATTCAACGGGGTCTTGGTAGGTCTGGTTGATGAATTTTCCAATGTAGTAGCCGTAGCCATACCTCTCGTGCTCAGCTGCCGGGATTGCTTTCTCACTAGCCCTAGCGAGGCAGGCCTCGAACATGTCGCGAATGTCAGTGCCGTTGAGCTTCAGTTGATGATTCTCATCATGACTCAGAGCCACATTGGTGATGGAGTCCATCAGCTTGGTCAGAAATTCTGCTTGTTCTTTGCCGGTAGAGTGCTCAATGATGTTATCGATTTGCTGCAAGCAGAAGGACTTGGCATTGCATGAGTGGGCGATGAATTTTTCGAACGCTTTGTCGGTTGTTCCAACGTGGGAAGCCAGGGTTAGATGGTGAATCTCAGCCAGACTCCCAATTTTTTGGATGGGGAACCAGGCTGATTGCTCGTAGGGGGCTTTGAAAGACGTGGTAATGCTCAGCAGTTTGTCGAGCTTTCTGAAAGCATCCAGGTTATCTGCCAGGTCATGCTTGGCATCCAGGTAGACGCAGAAATCTACAACAGGAGGTGCTTTGCCTCGACCCTTGCGCAGATTTTCGATGCCCTTGATGACATGCAAGGGGTTAACATTTTGCTTGAGGCACGATATCCACAGAATTGAGCGGGAAAAATCTTTATCGCTGAATTTCTCAGCAACACTTGCGACAAACTGCGTCCAGGTAATCGTGGCTTCAGTGTCACCCAGCCCAGCCAAATGATCGCCAATCTTGGTGTCTTTTGTCAGCTCGACCGTCCGGTCACTCGCAGCGCTTTTGTAGGCATTGAGCAACACGGTAGCTGGCTTGGCAATGTGAATCAGTTGCTGGCGGCGACTCATGAGGGTGTCCTGTGAAGACGGGTGCTGATCATCATGCAGCCCATCAAATGGCTATACCCCCATTCTGAAGCTCGCGGTGCACACGGGTCAAACATGCAGGCTGACAAACCAGGGGTTCCGGTGAAATACTGGAACCAAGGAGATCCCCATGCACACTAATCCACACCTAAATTACCCTTTAAGCCGAATATTCTTCGATCGGGCTCTGCTGATGCAATATGGCATCGACAGCTCGCCCTACGCCAAAGCCGTTAATCAGTGGCTTGAGGTGGACTCACCCCTCTGCCAAAAGGTTCGGCAATGCCTGCGGATCTCGAAGTATCACGTAGATCACATGCGTGCAGACATTGAGTGCAAACACCTGAGATCAGTCATGAGCTCCTTGGGTTGCAGGTTCGATCTCAAGCCATCGCAGGATGGGAGCATCATCCGTTTTGACCGCCTGGCCTACCTCTATGAGCATGTCTCGCATAAGGAGCGGCTAGAGCTGGACAGGCTGTTTCTTTGCATGCTGGGAAGCATCACCCTGCCTAACCTTCTCGGAACGCCGGTAGAAGCACCGGATGATGATATGAGTGACCTTTCTCAGCATTTCGTGGACGTAGGTTTTGGTGATGAGCAACAGTTCTTCTGCGAGTACGAAAACCAGTGGATCGCGGCTCATTTGATGCCCTACCGCTTCGCGCTATATCGCAACGTTGAAACGTTTGAGGATCATGAAGATCCTACTCCCTCCTACAAAGACCACCTTCTTGCCCATGGTCACTCGCTTGAGCATGTCCTGTCCTGTGCTGTTGAAATCGTATCGGGCGACAGAACGAGCAAGGACAGCATCCATATAGAATATTACGGAAATGATATTCTAATGGCCTATCATTTGTCAGGGACGCTGCAGTGGGTGCATCCGAACGCCGACCTGGAAGAATGCCCGGCCTACTGGCGCGACGAGTACCCTCTCAATCTGGATGACTTGATGAGAAGGCTCATGGTGCTAGAGAACAAGTGTGGCAGCACCAGGGTGCAAGAAAATAAATTCTGCATGGATCTGGGACTCTGATGATGAGCAAAGCAATTGAGTACCTGGCAAAAAGACTGGGTGAAACCCCCGAGGGGTTCGATCCTGGGGCTTACCTGCGCGAATGCCTCAGAGGTGTCGACGCATCGCCAGAGCCCATCTTCGCGGGGTTAGAGCTTGCTATCGGTGAAAGAAAAGACATCTCCAAAACGAAGATGCTCACCGACCTGATCGAATTGTGCTTTGAACGAAAGGTTGTAGGCGACCTGCCCCTGCTGACGCTCATGGAGAAGGCTGGAGGTGAAAATGACCATACAATTTCCATTGTGGCCAAGTCATTCAAGAACATCGAGAACGCCTTGCGACTGGGGGGTAAAAGCCTGCTGTCCCAGATCCCCCCAGATCCTGCTGAAATGCTGGCTTACTCCAGGTTGAGCAAATTAGGCAGCAGCGCCATTGTCCAGGTTATCAATGAGAACCTGACTGAGCATGCACAGGCACTGATGACTGGGTGGAACGCCAAGAGCCCTCGTGACTACCGATCTGTGTTGGTTGACCGTGAGTCCATCTACCCCATGGTGCGAAAGGCCCTGTACGCCTTGCCACTGGGCAGCAGTCACCAGGCGATCCGAGAGCTTTTTATCGGGCATAACAAGCCAGGCCACGAAGAAATGCTCTCAAGAGCAACCGCCATTCTTGATTACAAAGGCGGCACTTTCGCTTCCGACCTTCCTGATCTTGCTCCCCTTACCGAAGACTTCCTTGTTCGCTATGAATCGCTGATTTTGTCCAGAATCTTCGCCAAAGTGGTGGAGATGGATGGATACGAGATGGACAGCGCCTACGAGGAGTTTTTCATTGCGGGACTGCGCAAATTGAGCCAGGCTGGCCTCAATATCCTCAACGGTGTGTACACCCAAACCAACTATGGTTACGGCATTGGGTATTTGGATGACATGGGGGAGATGCGCGACCCACATGAGGAGACTCGAAATGCTTTGCGGATCATGCAATTTGGTACCACAGGCCTAAGAAACCGTGAACGGGGCTACTGGGAAATCAAATTCAAGATGCGCGATACGGTGTGCAACCACTTGCTGGATCTTTTGCCAAACGATCAGGGCCGAGCTCTCCTCGACAACGACGCCTACAAACTGGAGCGTTCGCGTTTCACGAAAGACCGGACATGCCTGAATGGACTGAACAATAAAGCCCTTATAGACCGAGAATTTGCCACTGATCTGGGACTTTGAAAAATCGGTTTAGACGCTTATTGACATTCCAGCTGGGGATGGTAGATTTCTCCCCATAGCCACCCCGGCATCTGTGTTATAGGAATGCGTCATGGAACTGGAACAAGAAGTCGTCGAGCAGTACATCACCCTCAACGTAAACGATCCTTTCCGTGAGGGGCGCATCCTTCAGATCCTCGTGCGCACCAATGACGAAGAAAGCCGTTACCATGGCAAGGTTGCCCGGTATATGGCGGCTCAAGACACCCTTCTCGGCCATTTTTATCAGCACGTCGATCAGATGAGCAAACCCAAGCTGCAAAGTGTGATCATGCGCGCCAAGCAGACCCTGGGTGAAAGCGAGCAGGCAGTCCTCAAGGATTACATGGGTAAATCCATGCCTGCCGTTCTTGCCGCCCTTCACATGCGCAAGCTGATCATCACTGGCACCCACGTCCAGGCATTTTTCTATCTGGATGGCATCGCAAGCCACATGGAGACGGATGAGCTGATGGTGCCCTTCACCAACCTCAAGATCGCCCAAGACATCGAAGCCATCGACATCCAGGAGCCGCTTCAACAAGCAGCTTGACCGATCGGGGTGGAATCAAAACCAGCCTCAGGGCTGGTTTTTTGTTTCAGATCAAGCCTAGAGCTTCAGGCTCTGCCGGGCGACGTTTATGGCCTGCCGTATAGCCCTGGTAATCGTGAATCACGGCCACCATGTTCAAAATCGCCTCGCTGACATTCTCGCGCAACTTGGCGAAACCTTCAGGGCTGGTGTTTGGGCCTGGATTGAAACCGGGCGTGGTCAGATCAAGCCTGATCGTGCGGGCTGCCAGCGGCAATGGGATTACATCGTTGCTTTGAGCACCTTGATGGCTCATGGCGATAACAATGCTGCTTTTGTCGGGCAGTGGCACACCCGCTATCCGTCGACTGCTGACGATATCGAGAAGCGGCAACATGTACGGGGCTGGATCAACATCTGACACGTCGATCAGCAAGGTGAGTGGCTTGCCCTCACTCGCCTTGATCTTGTCCTCAATCTGCTGACCAAAATCCATCGGCGCCTCCCTGCCCAGGTTCAGGCTCAGATAAGAGCCATGTTTAGCGAGCGCCTCGCTTGTAGAGGTAATGACGCCATGCCCCAGTTTTTTGATTACCAGAAAGTCCATTGCCATGCCTTATTATGTTGACTATACAACCAAGATAGCTACTGCGGACACGTTGTAACAATGGCAGAGCCCTTTGAAATGCGGAAAGACTGCGACCCATAACTCCGCTGGCCTAATCAATCTCCTTGTCGCGGCGGACTAAGAGGGATGAAGCCAAGTTCTTTGCGTCTCGCTTCAAACATCCGAGCTCTACGCCGGCAAAGCAAGGCTGCAGCCACCAGGAAGGGAAAAGGGATCATGATCCATGCCTTGGACGTATAGATCATGCTTTGCAGAAAGCTCACCATCGAAATAAGCCCTGCGACCCACAGAATCCGCACTGTGTAGGTCTGCCAGGCAACTATCCGACCCAGCAGTTTGTTATCTAGAACCATTCGCTCGTGATCTGTCACACAATGTCCTCATCCGAACGGCAATTGTGAGGGGGCCAGGCTTTCAAGGCAAGGAAGTCGTTGTTTCGCCTGGCCCGCCAGGCGTCTGCCCTCTCACCTATCCATTCAAGAGCAGTCGCGCTGCACGCGAAGGCCGACCTCTCTCTATGCCTCAGATGTTTGGCACGATCTCGCTGTGCATCCAGTGCTTGTCGGTCTGCACATGATTCTTGCGAACGTACTTGCACACCGATTGGCGGAACTGACTGTAGTGAAAGCCTTCGGCCAGGCGGATCACGTAACCCTCGGACTTATCATAGTCGCGCTTGGGGTCGTAGAGCTTTTTGATCACATCCTCGTCGAAGATGCCACGGTACAGCACCGGTACAGGCTTGATGCCCAGCAATTCGAAATAGAGCATTGTCTCGTCCCATGACAGACAACGGTTGGTGTCATCCCACATGGAGAAACCTTCGAAAAAGACGCCATCTTTACCAAAGCTGTAAGGGATGGAGTGCCGGGCCCATAGCCCTTCGCCACAGATGCGGTAGCCCTGAGGTATATCGTAGCGGAACGAATTCCAGAAATTTTTCAACCAGTCGCGGGACGGGTGATGCCTACCTGAGATTGACCTTGCATGCAGCATCTCTCGATAAAGGGTGTTGTTTTCCCCATCACGCTTCTCCGAGGCAATAACCTCCTTGCCGATGAAGTTCGCCAGATCCTGCCTGCGCATCTGCTTGTCATCGCGTTGGACGCCTTCAGACCAAGGCAGGTGCGGTGTGCTTGGGTAGCTAACCGCCAGGCTGAAGTCGCCAAGGAAACCACCCTCTCCCAGGCGCATCTGAACATCTGGGCGCTCGAAAAAATCACCGCGAAGCCTTTGCCCGTTAGCAATAAACTGGTTTCCGTAACAGTCGTACTTGTGGTCGACGCTCAGGTGCTCAGGCAGCAGCACGGTGGAGATACCTGCGGCCTTGCGAACCTCTTCAACGCTCAGGGTGGTTCGCTTGAAGGCCAGGTCATGCTCAAGGCAGACCGTGGCGCCATTCTCGCGGTAGAAGCCGCCATCAGACCACAATGCCTTGTCCAACAGGTGGACTACCTTGGCTCCCGGCTGTTTGCAGATCACGCAGGTGCAGTTGTCCCGTACCAGGACGGCATCCTGAAATTGGCTTGGGGTCAGCAGAATTGAAATCGACATGATTCTTTGCATCCAAAAAGGCTATCGCCTTCCGGATCATGAAGGAGGCGTCAGCGAACAGAACAGAGGTTTGTCAGGGTCATGAATGGGTTCGGTGATTGAAAGGGGCTGGTGACAGCAATGCGCGGAATAATGACATATTGAGTAAGCATTTGCCAGCACTATTGCGTTCGTATCTCGGCAGCCTCTCCTCTGCACAAATCCATTGTAGAGACAGAGAAGCTGGGCTGCCAAGGCCTCAACACACGTGTCGTCGGCTCAAGCTCAGGCAGCCCACAACAAAGAAGGCACAAGCAAAAGGTAAGCCTACTTCAAGCCAAAAGGGAAGTGAGTGGCTCAAGGCAGACTCGCAGAAGGCCAGATGGCCACCAATGACTCCGGCGACCACAGCGTGCATGATGGAGCATGCCAGATATGGATTTCGATTGCGCAGCAGGAACAGGTCGATTGAGACGACAACCAGAGCAGCAGCGACCCAATACAGCGCCAATAAGCCAAGAGTCATGAGTGGTACTCGAAGTCGGCCTGCGCCGCTGCATCGGTACTGACGAAGAAACGAAGCTTCTTCTTGAGCTTTGCGCCATTGATGCTGTGGACGACAAAGGTGATGGAATCAAACTCACCCGCGCCTTGGCGGATGTAGTATCGGGCGATGCTTACCACGGTGCCGGCCTTCAGTGTATGATCTGAATAGGCGTAGACAGGCTGCCAAAAGTTGTTCCTTACGTATTCGCACGGGATGAGCTCTTTACCATCGTGAGCAACGATCGATTTGTTTCGATCTTCATGCATTACGGGGAAAGACCAGTCCTGCTTCAATACCAAAAGGTCACCTAAGCGAGGGATAATCAGTTTCATAGTTGAAGCCCTTCTTTTTTCTTCGATTATCTCATATATTGCTCTGCATGACAGCACTAAACCATTTTCGCCACGCTGAAACTGATGCCTGGGAGCGACTGCTCCCCGAGGATAATTCCATCATTGCTCAGGGCCTTCTGAAAAAAAGCCCTTTCCCGATCATAGACCTAGTCCGTTCGAGAAAATATGATGAGTTATTACTTAAACTGTGCCTGGGATCCGACCTGCGTATACAGCGCAAAGCGTGGTCTGAAGTAGCTATTGCAGCCACGCACCTCAGCACACCTCCGCACTGGCTGGCATCAGGCTTTGATGAGGTGATCACCAAGCTGTGCTTCCCAAATCTTCGTTTTGCGCTGGTGCAGAATGACCTCAAATGCCGAGTGAAATATGGGCGGTCGATCACTTGCGACCAGGTGTTGCAGGCCTGGAGCAGGATTCCGGATTACCAGCCCCAATCATCTGGGTCAAAAACTCATGAGGGCGTCTGGGACAATCAAACCAAGTCCATGAGGACGCTGCAGCAGATAGCCCTTCATCACCTGTGGCTTGAGTCTCATCCCCAGCGTGACATTTTCACACCCGACCTGCTGGGTGAGGGTCAAATCGTCATGATGGCATTTTCAGAGCCCTCTTCGTTTTGGAGGCAGCAATTGCCGCAAAAAGCCCGTGACATTCTCTTGGCGGTCGACTTGGGCCTCTAAAATAAATTACGATTATGGTAATAATTGATTCGGATCTGGTACACTAGATTCATTCCCTTTTGGTGGATACCCCATGCTCCCCGCCTCGACTCCGGACATTGCCGAACCCACAGATGCACCAGAGGTTCTCACACACCCTATTGAACAGATCAAGGCTCTGATTACGAAGGCAAAAAATGCTATTTGGCAGTGTGAGGCGCCAGAAGTGCTGGAGCCTATGCTGAAAGCCATCACGCTCAGAATTGCTGAATTGCCGGCACTTGGTAACCCTCAAGCCATTGCCCCCCTAACTCAGCAATTTCTGTCGTTGATTGAGACCAAGCCTGAAGGCACTCCAGACGGGCAAAGTGTATTGGTGATGGTCAGATTGCTGGGGTACACCCCAGAATTCGTCAAGATCTACTCGCGTGACCTTGCCCCTGACGTGCTTAACGAGATCATCGGCCTCATGGCCCGTGACCCTCTTATGGTTTCAGACCTAAAGTCGACTCGCATGCTGTGTCAATTATCTCGGCGTGGAGCCAATCC
>Ga0247734_1001210_pt1 | contig 20011 bp, 21 predicted proteins | sample UWRJL103311B2_FD_180933 | JGI IMG/M metagenome (GOLD analysis project Ga0247734, IMG submission 180933) | Plant litter microbial communities from Arlington Agricultural Research Station in Wisconsin, United States - UWRJ-L103-311B-2 | ecosystem: Environmental > Terrestrial > Plant litter >... | reverse complement strand
CAGGGGGTGGTGGGGGGGGGGAAGCGGTGATGAATACGGATAGCAGAGGATAGGATGGGATAGTATGGGATAGTATAATACTGTACTTGCTGTACAAATGGAGTCAGTCCACCTCTGTACCCGTTTTTAACGGTCTCGACAGTCGACAACAGTGAAAGAACGGGAGGCCCAAACATGCACTGGCTGGAGAGTAGAGTAGAGTAGAGTAGAGTAGAGAGTGGAGTGGAGTTGAGTGGAGCGAGAGAGTGAGGGAGAGTGAGTGAGTGAGAGAGAGAGAGAGCTTATTTCCTGCACTACAGCAGGTGGTGGTGGTGGTGGTAGGTACTGTACTGTACTGTAGTGGTTGTTAGTTGACAGGAGGTGGTACGGTAACTAAAATAAGCTCCTAACCTCCTAAACCAAGCTCCTAACCTGCACGCGCTCCACCACTAAACAAAACATTAGTCGGCTCCCCATAGCATCAGACAGACCGGCTGGCAGGCTATATTGTTTTATTTTATATTATATTGTTTTTATATCATATTATATGTATGTAAGATGGAAGTAATAAGACCAGTAGAGCGGGTGGAAGCCCAGGTTTACAGTAACCACCCCCCTGGTTGTTCTATACTGTAATGCTAATGGGAATGAATATGAAGTCATCAATCATCATCCATCATTCATCATCCGTCATCTATGATTCTGTCCCAATTCCTTATTTATTTGTTTTTGGGTTCTTCCTATAGATATTATGAGCACTACTCTACTATGCTTGCTTACTCCGAATTATCATATATTTGAAGTTAAATACCAATACAATACAATACAATACAGTTTCCAATCCCCGGCGCCAGCAGTAGTTCGTACTGTACCTGGAAGAAGAATAATACATCATCCAGCCCAGCAGCGCGCGCAGCGTCACCCTCCCAACATCCCAGCGTCCAATTCGGCTAGGCGCGCCGCTAAGCTGAGATGCTAGTCATGCTAGCGTCGCCCACGGTCTTTTGCCTAGCTACCAGAAACTCAATTCCTACCGCAGCGCCTTCACCCGATGTAATTTTGCACAGACTAGCACCCGCAAAAGCATAAGTCCACCCACCCAGTATCATTTCATTCGGAAAGAAAGAAAAAAAGGTTAGGGTGACGCATGAATAATAATTACTCAAGGTAATAAATATGATGCTGGCTTGGCTGGGGGAGGGGATGGATGATTGTCATGAGAGATGTGGTAAGGGTGACAAAGGCAAAACTTCGAAACAGGAAACTTACTCGTCACCCCGAATATTAATGACCAGTCGATACCCGATGCATTGTCACCACCGATTACGAGTACCACCCTATACCCGACAAAGATAGTACATACGGTATTGTTTGTATAGAACTATACGACTGTATACAAATTCAAAATCCCCCTCCCCTTCCCTTCCCTTCTCTTCCACCTTCCAGCTGCCTTCTTGACCTGACCTGACCTGACTTGCTTGCCCGCGTCAGAGAGGGTTGGCGATGCCTCGGCCAAATATGACTTCATGGAAATACCACCCTACCTTATTGGTCTTGGATGAAGCCACGAAAGTGAAGGATCGTTAGATGCGTCATGGCGCTAGTCTGTCTTTGCTCATACAGTTCTGTATTCTTCCAGGTACGTACCACCTACCACACCACACCATCCAAAATGCCGGCCAAAAACAGCACCGAACAATCACAAAAATGCCACCAGTTGCCCTCCTATTACTCAACTCTACCAATATTGCAATGATAATGATACATAGATCTGCTGCGTTAGTTGATTCTCTTGATGCTTTATATGCAGGTGAGGCCAAGGTTTGCGGACAAACTTACCCAGATGCACCTTAGTTGTTTGGTGAACCTCGAGGCTATTTCGATACCCTGCTTCTTGAACCGCTTTTGGCGTGGACAATCCTGCTCAGGTCCTGACAATTGTTTTTTTTTGCTTATAGCTTCTCCTTTTGGCGCTGGGACCACGTCTAATCCTGCCCGTAACAACAGACTAATTCGAGCATTCGATACAGCCAAGTCTTGAGATACATAGCGACATCAAATGAAACCGAGAAAGCCCGGCTTATTTCCGATGGTTGGGGATCTCTCCCCGAAATATCCAGTTCATCCAACCACTTGTTTGTTTTGACTGATCATCGTGATCGAGATAGAAAGCACGTATGCATGGCGCACCTGCGTACTGTATTGAGTATTGGATGTACAGTAATCGAAAACCTACTTTCGAAGGTCACAAGTCGCCGAGAGGCAATCCTTCTCTAATAGATCAAACCTTACTCGCCTTGAGACGTGGTTGGATGAGCGGCTTCTAACCTCTGTCACATTGACACCATTCGGGTTTTCCGTTGCCACGATGATGTATCATCATTTTCCCCAAGCAAACAAAAAGCCAGCGAATTGCAATCGTGTAGTGCTTAAGCCTTTCCGCTGCTGCTTCCAACTCTGCTTAACTTACTCGGTACCAAGTTGGAGTGGCAGGTGCTCAGTGGCACAGAGATTCGTGCACAATGTATTCACGATAGTTTATCCAGGCGAGCAACGCCATGGCTACTCATAACACCTGAAAAGCAGCCGACGTGGTGGCGAAATCATCTTCAATATCATCAGCATTGCTACGGTACAGTACGGTAAGTCATCCCATCCTCTCGCGATAAGTATGCATTTCATTTATTTCAAGACTTTGATTTGTGTGGCATGGTGCATGCTCAAATTGCGCGGCTTTTTGGCGAACTTTGGGAATGCCATTGAAACTTGGAAACAATGATCTAGTTTTTGATATGTAACACCGATGTCCTTCCGAGCTTCTCTGGCGATTCATCATGATGAGTAAAGTATTAGAGATCAGACTTTATTTCTGCGCTATACTCAACTGGTATCTCAGGGCGGCATTCAATAAATATAAAATAATGTCAGGGCTTACCCTTATAAGGTTAGAAGTCAGGCCTTAGACATGCTTTCTCGGAATGTACCAGAGTTTGCCCTCGGTGGGCCCTTGCAATCTTGCAAGGACTAGTGGCACGATTGTCCATATGTGACCTTTTGACACAAAGGTTCGAAGTTCGAAGCACATCTAACCTTCGAAGTTCTCGTGGATGCTTGCTTATTTGGCGACTCCCTGTTTTGGTCATTGCTGGAGCTTCCTGGAGATCGGATGGGGGTGGAGTGTTCGTGCGGCTACTACGTACTGTATACAACAGAGGATCAATAGTTCACGGTCTGAGAACAGGCATTGAAAAGGCACCAAACATCTCCAAACGCAATACGTAAACATGCCCAGGCTCAATCTGCCGAGGGTTTCTTCCGTTCCCTGGAATACCGTTTTAAGTTTGCCGCAGTGATTCGTCAAGGCCCAATATTGTCCAGGTGGAAGGTCTCCATAGCTGCGTTACAGGAATCGAGGGCCTCGTGGCAAGTAGGGATTGCGGTGGAGTCTCCCACGTCTTTGAAGATGATGCAGGGTCTTTTGTTCGTCTAAATCAACCATGTCGGTTACTGGTACTCCAGATGTACAGTACATACAGTATGGGTTGCGCAAAGAATCCACCCAGATGAGATTCACGGACTAATGAGCAGTGAAGCTGTCACAAGCGCAGGGTACCACTTTTGATCCTTCCTGCAGGGGGCTAAGACTGTATTGTTCTCAGCAGCGTGCGGTTTCCTGGGAAGGGTTGGCAATGTGATTCGATTCGGGAAACCGATAATATAATTATGAGAATCGAAATGGCTTCTGGTGCTGGTTTAAGGATGTCTGGCAGGGGCACGAGTCAGTGGAGCTCCAAAGGTGGGGTAAATGAGGCGGTTAGTCGGTCGGCTGGACGGAGAAATAATAAAAGCAAAACCTCGAAGTACCAAATTGGCCTGGGATGCACTGTATCGGTACTTGGGCTATTTGTGTATACGAAAGTACGATGCGAAGTATGCGTATGCGCATCGCATCAATCGACGTTGGTCTATCGACTGCGGAACTGCAGCTGCATTTGGGGCGATTTCACAGAATATATCTAGGATGTTTACTATTGCTTCGTCATGCTATGACAGAATCCTCCTTCCTCGGGATACGGAGATGTCTATGTATTGAATGTGCAATGTGCAATGTGCAATGGGAAAAATGAAAGATGTGTTTAGTATATGGTCGGTTCATAGTGGCTTGGTTGGTTGCAGGCATCCATCTCCTCGTATTTTATCATAGCTCATAATGCAATCTTTCTGCTTAGTCTTGGAGAGTTATGTTAAGCAACGTCTCTATTTGTTAGTATTTTTGGCCATCATCAGCACTGCTCGTTCTGTCATTTCGCGCTCGCAGCGGCACTCCTTCAATTCACGCGCATACCTCTTTGCACGTCCGCAAGCCACCAAATATGCAGCTTATTACCGTTGTATGTCTCGCTTTTGTAGCGCTTGCAGCTGCAAGGACCGATCTTGAAGGCTGTACCAGCTCCAATGTCGTTGCCTATGGGGGAGCCAGTGTACTCTGTAAGAGCGGATTTCCTTGCGCTAAATTCTTCTTCCGACATGATGTTGAGAGGTATCGGAGCTCTTTGAAGCATGTTATCATGTTGGGAGAAACCACGCATGCTGCCGAAACAACTCATTCATTCCTGGTTCTCACGCCCTAAAATAATTTGCCTCGGACTGATTTGTTTTCTTCAGGGTACATTCCAGGCAGCGGAGAGATATGCAATTTCCTTGATTGTGGTGGCGGAAGAGCTCCAAATAAAAAGAACGTTGCCGGCTGCCCGGGCTATACAGGCACTGGAACATATTCTCCAAGCTTTCTCACAGGCTTCAACACGAGCCCTGTATCAACCACCACGCCATCAGCTCCCGCCACAACCAACGTGGTTGTTACTAGCGATACAACCGTTGCAACGCCATCCCCAAGTCCAGGAGTTGATGGCGGCCTTACTACGCTATCCGGGACAGTACAAACCACAGGTGGCGCTCTTAGCAACGCGAATCCAACCTCTGCCTCTTCTTCTAGTGCCGATACCGCAGCTATAGCTGCCACTGGAACATCAACAGCTTCAGCGGCGTCTTCTACATCGACCGGGAATTCTGCAGTTAAAAACGCGGCCGGAGGGGGCGTAGTGGGTGCTATGGCATTGGTATTGGGGTCTTTGCTATGATATGTCTCTAAAACTACTGGGAACTCCTGCAAATTTAGACCTACTCAGGCCGAGGAGGTTTTTCGGCATTTGGGCATAATATAGAAAATCATAAAGGGTAAACAAAACCCGAGGTGCTATTCTAGAAACATATCGACTCGGAAGGTCTGGTGCATCTATAATTACGTTTGCGGAACCGAATTGTTATATATACTATATGCAAATAATAATAAGGTACTTGATTAAGTTTACTAAGACACTTTTATTTACAGATACTGCTCATGTTGCCTTTACAGTAAGCATTTTCTTGCAGTCTATTCCTGGAAGCCGTAAGCAGAGGTGAAGGGGATATCTTGCTGCAATAATTAATGGGTTGCACTGTTAACCTTATACTTATTACGCAGTAAGCAATGCAAATCCTAGAAGGGTCGGTCTATTCCCGTGGTTCATCCTCACTTCGTCATCAAAAACATAACTTGATATCCCTACGGCCAACATCGGGGCCATTAGAGCAGTAAGTAAATCAAGACACCAAACCCCATGATGAATGTTATACCGGCTGTTGCAGCAAGAGTCCTCTCTCTCCGATATCTATCAAAATCGCAGGGACGGAATGCGCGCCTTTGGCTGTCAAGACCGTTGATTCAAGCTTTCAGGATGGGGCTGGATCTCCATAGGTGGCGCCCTCTTCTCATTCAAGTGGATTACCGACCTGCAAAACACCCCTCTTCGTTCCTCCGGGATTCAGGGTTCCTTTTTTGCTTTCGTGTAACAGAAAGTCAGGTGAAAATTGGGCCGTTCATGTGGATTGATCCATTTCCATTTTGATCCAACATCAGACTTATTATGGCTGCCTGCCAAGATAATACGGTGACCGACTCCCGATAGTAGAGCAGTAAATATTTCGAGATCTAGAGTCTTGGTGCACAAAACCATCTACACTGTACCTAACGATCACTACAAATAATGTCAGCTTCCAATGCCTTGCGTCCTGCATTCAGGAAGCTCGTTCATGCCAGCATTGTGTCGCAAACCCCTCCGGCCTTTCTACTGCCCTCTCTCCTAGCCGCCAAACAACAGACCTCATCATTCTCCAGCACATCCAATTACAGCATCAAGAGAAGGGACAACAACCCCGACCGAGGTGTGTCGACACAACGGCGTACTGGACCTCGAGAGCCACTCTCCGTCTCAAAAACAGAGCTCCCCGTACCTGTGCTCGATCCCGCGAAAAGGTCCAAGGTGAAGGTTGATGAGAATCATGGTCTTTGGCAATTCTTCCATAGCAAGGACAAGCCGATGAATACACCAGAGGAGGATTTTCAATTCGGGCGACCCTGGTCTGTAGAAGAGCTGCGTGTGAAGAGCTGGGAGGACTTGCATAGTTTGTGGTGGGTGTGCTGCAAGGAACGCAACAGGATTCTCACGGAAAGGAAAGAGAGGGTGAGAATAGATGCTGGATACGGAGATCATGAGAGTATTGAAAGAGAAAAGGCAGTGAGTTATACATCCTGCAAAACCTGCGTATAATCACTAACGGGATGCGTTTAATCTAGGTGAAGCGGACGCAACGTGCTATCAAGCATACCCTGACTGAACGATATTACTCCTGGAAAGACGCACTAATGGTCGGGGAGAATGACCCTGAGCTTGATCTTTCCGGTGAAGGGCCTGTGTATCGGCCTAGAGATTATACCGAAGGCGAACAATTTGAGCCAGAGGACACAAAAGAATCAGAAGTTCGATCCAATGCCTAGTGCTAGGAGAGATTAGATGCTGGGGAATAATATCCTATTGGAATTTGTAAGAGCGGCAAGGTTATCTAATTATTAGAGATTTTGTGGGTAAGCGTCCTCCCATTCTAGTGGTGCTAGATAAGTGTAAAGATCTTGTACAATATGTTGCATCAGGAGGAGTTGAAAGAGTATTTTAAAAATATCAACCTATCAAAGCTTCTTCAACTTTGGATATCAAATTAAGAGTGATCAAATATTAGTAGGATAGCTTAGGGAATGATGTCCAGTCCCATAACAATCCTTGTGATCAAAATTTAGAAAGCACCATCTTGATCATCTAAGCAGTGGCAAAGCCGCCCATAGCTTCAACATCTGCTAGTGCTCGAGATCTAACTCTCTAATGTCTTACTATTTTAGCAAAAACCCACTTTTACCACACCGCTCAATCTCTACCCCTTCTCATACTCCCGTACACTTCAGAGCATTTGCTTTGCTTCGCTCTGTTTTTTTTTTTGCATTGAAATCCTTAACAGAAACACATATATACTTATTACTACTATTACAGCAATGTATCCGAACAATCCCTACTTCCATTTCCTACTTCCATTTCCTACACCGCTTCTGCAAGTTATGACTTGGGACAAGATAAACTCTTGTTAATAGTATAGATCGTGCTGATGAAAGTCATTGCTTAACAGTTATTTTGTCCTCACCGTATCTGTACGTATAAAAATAAAAAGAATGGGGCCGCCCATAAATGCAATTGAAAGGTAAGTTATTAGTCCAGAGCTAGTCGAAGTTGAAGTAGTGTACAACCAAGTCAGACAGGGTAAACTTTTGATAACTATAACGAACTGACATTCTTCGATAGTTAACGGTTCTCTTTCTACAGACAAGATCTACATCATTCTCCCTAGCATCTCTGTGGCTATTTACTTGAGCTTCAAATCAGCACACGATCCAGTGGTTACCAAGTCTGCTGGTAGTCGTCCACAAGAACCATTCAGGCAGAGATAGAAGGTGATAGAAGTAATTTGCGGTTACTATTTAACAAATTGCAAAGACCATGAGACATATGAAGAGGCCGTAAGGATATATAGCTTAGAACCAAGCTATTATAACTAGTTTTCTTTTCAGAGTATATAATTGAACTTCTGAAGACTCCTTGACCTTCATGTATCAAGCAGAACTCTACTCAGTTACCTACCTTTGACAGCTTTTATTTGACTTGAGTGATCATTCTTAGGAGAAGCTATATCCATATAGAATAGAATTTGAAAGTATCGACCAACTGCTTAGGGAATATAGGGTACTTTGCGGAACGTATTAAGAGTCGAGTGTTATTCTTGTCATATACAACCTCTGGCACCTTCAGAAGCAGTTAATAACCGCAATCCATACTATTATCTCCCAAACCTGGATCCAATTTTCTTGAGGTGAATCTGTAACAGAGAAAGTGCAAGGAGATTGAGAGAGGAGAGGTTGCATTAAAATGGCCGAGTTTAGCGAGCCCAATCAAGTGGAGAACGTCACCTCCGAGCAACAAGGGCGGGACCATCGCTCACAACCCCCTCTCACCGTTTGATTATATTCAGGTTCCATTTCTGATTTTGGTACTTGCAACTACTCTACATATAGCAACATGGATGATATCGCCCCCGAGTATGATGTTGTTGTGCTAGGCACTGGTAAGTTATATACATGCTCCAAACTCTACCCCGCAAAGAGGGGCAACACAGCTATACTCGTTGTCTCAACAATTGTGACACAATGGAAATGCTAATATCATATAGGCTTGACCGAGTGCATTCTTTCTGGGTATGTAGTCATGAATAGCGAGGTCAAGGCTTGTGCTAATTTGGGACAGTGTTCTAAGTGTGAAGGGCAAGAAGGTCTTACATATCGACAAAAATGATCACTATGGAGGAGAGGCTGCGTCCGTGAATATCGAGGCGCTGTTCAAGAAGTATGGAAACTACAACAAGGGAGAAGAGCCATGGAAGAAGTATGGTCGGGTCAATGACTGGTAAGCTTCTCGAAATGCAGACATGGCAGATGCTAACGACTCCAGGAACATTGACCTTGTTCCCAAGCTCTTGATGTCAAGCGGAGAACTTACCAATATTCTCGTCTCTACCGATGTAACAAGGTATCTCGAATTCAGACAAGTGGCAGGCAGCTATGTCCAGCAAGGTTCCGGTTCAAAGGCTACGGTTGCGAAGGTGCCTTCAGATGCAGGTGAGGCCTTGAGGTCCTCATTAATGGGCATCTTTGAGAAGCGACGGATGAAGTCTTTCATCGAATGGGTTGGCACATTCAACGTTGACGATTCCACAAGCCACAAAGGTATGCTATAATTCTAGGGATACAAAGCTGCGTGCTAACTATTGTAGGGCTCAACATCAACACCACGACCATGAAGGATGTCTATGATAAATTTGGCTTAGAAACTGGAACCCGAGATTTCATTGGCCACGCGATGGCCCTATATACTACGGATTCCTATATCACCGAGCAAGGAAAGGCCCCAGAGACCATTGAGCGTATTAAGCTATATGGTAATTCGGTCGCCAGATATGGAAAATCCCCATACATTTACCCTCTATACGGTCTCGGAGAACTACCCCAAGGTTTTGCACGCCTCTCTGCTATCTATGGCGGCACATATATGCTCAACACTAGCATTGATGAAATTGAGTATGATGGCACAAAGGCTGTAGGAATCAAGGCCACCATGCACGACAGAGGCGGAGATGCCGAGCCCATGAAGTTTTCCACTAAGGCAAAGAAGATTCTCGGAGATCCTTCATATTTCCCTGGCAAAGTCCAAGTCGTTGGACACGTCTTGAAAGCAATTTGCATTTTGAACCACCCTCTCGCAGGTACTGACAACAGTGATTCCGCTCAGTTGATCATTCCTCAATCTCAGGTCGGACGCAAAAATGGTTAGTAATAATAATATTCATGCGAGGTATTTTACTAATTTTATAAGACATATACATTGCGGTCGTTTCTAGCGCCCATAACGTTTGCCCTAAGGGTTACTATATTGCCATTGTATCTACAATTTCCGAAACATCCGCAAACCACCACCTCGAGCTTGCACCTGGTCTGGAGCGTCTCGGCAAAATTGAAGAGAAGTTCATGGGACCCCCAATTCCTCTTTACGAGCCACTAGAGAGTGGTGTCAATGACAATATCTTCATCTCAAAGAGCTACGATGCTACTAGCCATTTCGAGACCACCACAGATGACGTTAAGGATATTTATCGACGGGTAGAGGGACACGACCTTGTTGTTGAGGGTCTCAGAGAAGGCACGAACCTTGTTGCCGACGATTAAACACATACCTAAGAGAGCAGAAAGAGACGTACATAAAGGTTTACGGGAGCGATGGGACAGTGGTTTTTTGACTTCTTGGGGTTATAGCGAATATACTCAATTTATGACCTGACAAGCTCAGAATCCGTAACAAATCCCGTTTTTATTGTCTCAAACAATCGTGATATATTCCTTGTACTCACTAGGCCGAAGCATACTACTCTGAAGTTGATTGTTGCGGGCTCGTTACATCTACTAGTTTGTGTGGATGAAGTTAAAATATGCTATCAACACTATTAAACTTGGTTATATTGCGAAACTTGATACAACTTGAAAGGGTATGAGATGTGTTCAGTAGACAACCGTCTCTGGTTATTTTCAGGTCTTTTATTGCACTTATAGCCCCCATCTGAGGAGAATTAACCTGTGTTCGCGTTCAGTATGTTTCTTGGAAATATAGTTGAACAGAAGCTGCAATCGTGAGTCTCGGATATATTGTATTTTCTGTATATGGAACATATTACAGAGCTTGACACAGTATGGCACAAAAGGGCATAAAAGGGCACAAAATCTCAGCCAGGCTTCTAAATGCAGGAAGCTCTTTTCACATCTCCGCTGGCTTGAAGTAAGTAGGTAGAAATAGGGTTTAGGTTTACAAGACGGTGGCATTAAGCTATTGTTGGTTTTAATAAGATTCTTGTTCTTGTTTTCCTATAGGTGTCTCTCTCAGGAACAAGATATATACCACCTTTTCACGCACCATCCAAATCCGAAATTGAGCCGAATTATAGCGCTAAAAGAATCAGGAGGCTTACCTGGACCCAAGTTTCTCTAATCTCTCATTCAGTCCTCGTTTCATTTTCGGTAGCTTCTTGTGGCTTCTCATGCTATCCAAATCCAGGAGTGGCCTCGATCTTAGCTGCTGGCATTGGTGCAGGGAGAGGTTGATTGTGCAACATCTTTCAGAAGTATCGGTTTTGATGGCTGAATATATAGAGGGAATTTGGAGTTGTTTCACCCCCATCTGAAAGAAGACTGGCAGAGAAGCAGACACTCCAGCACAGAAATAATGGAAAGAGCAAAAGCCAATCGTCCTTCATATATCTATAGCCATGGCATACTGTTTTGACTAAGCAGGCTGATAACTCAATGCGCCTTTCTTGGTTGGTACCATTTGTTGAGTGGGCCAGAGTTGATCACTAAATATCACAGACATTAGATTGTGTTTGGTTTCACACATCCAGTTAAATGGTTTTATCTTTCATTTTCATTTTCATCTGAAGTGATTTGAATAGTGGAAAGGACATAAAATGATTCTCATGGGCAATTGCTCTTTTTTGACTCTGTCCTCCACTCGCCACAAATTGCCTGATAACTACAACCAAGTTGGGCGACCTTATAGCTCTTGAATAAAACAACTAACTAGATTCAGCAGGTTATATCTCGCTCGGGCTAGATGTGACATGGCTCCTAAGATATGCTGTATGGGAGTTTAATAAATGTGTGCCAACCAGTAACAACAGCAAACAAAGCCCCTGATTTTAAGCGAGGCTATGTATGGTACTATTACTATAATTACGCTATGAAAATGGCAACGAGGTTAGGGGAAATAAATCAAGCTGCGGCAACTGACATCTGCAGGATTAGGGAGCCCTACAAGATGAATACTGCAACATTTTCTAGCGACTATAATAAAGCTACTCTAAATACCAACTTGTTGTAGAAGTTAGATATAATCTAATTTCACGCAATTGTATTTGACCACAAAACGTCGGTCAAGTTCTCCAAATCAAACGATATCAATTTGATGCTCCCATTACTAATTTCAGTGGGCCGTATGTGCAGGCATGGCCTTAAAGTAATACAGTATTGATACATGAATCATCTCCTTAGAATTTCGCCAGGCGCCATATGAACGTACAACTATCGTAAAACAATACTTGGAAACTTCTTTCTTCCAGCTACATTGACATGGTATTCGTAAATACCATCGTCGGCACCTACATATCTAGGATTTGTCAGCTGTATGCGCAATTTGTTTCACGGCAATAATATCAAAAACTTACAGCAAGCGTCCATCCGGACTCCAAGACAAACCCATGATGTCTGGTGGCCGGTTGTCTTCCTCGTCATGCCTAGTCCTGAGCATGATCACGGTACTTTCATCGCGAGTTCCTACACCCATATCAGCACGCCATGGTTGCCGTAGCCTAGCAAGAGTCTGCCGATCTTCATCTTCATATTCGATCCTTTGCCGAGTAGAATTAGACGGATTAGGAAATCTAGAGCGATATAATGCATCTATTTCTGACCATGGGTTACTGGGAGTCTCCGTACCAGTTCCAGTGGTTAGCGTAAGGCGCTCGAGATTGGTAGTAGGCTCGTGCCCACTTCTTGAGGTGGAAGTCTCAGTCTCAGTCTCAATCATTCGTTCAGCTGCAGCTAATATTACAGAGCTACGCCGTTGAGTTTCAAGCTGCTGATTACGTCGTTCTCGGTCCTGATTCCGTTCATTTATGAAATTTCTAAAAGATGCAGTTGAGCGATCTGAACTCGTATATTCTCGAAGGATCCCTGGAAATCCTAATGAAAGTCGACGGTCACTGCCTGTATTTCCTGCTCCAGCTAGAGTATCATTTGACGCATTCGTGTTCCTTTGAGCATAGTTTGCGAGATCCCAGATGGCGGTATTAGGAGCACCACCGAACATATCTCGTGCGCGGCGGGCGATACGATGTGCCTGCAGGACTTCCAATTCTTCTGTTGTGAGTGGTGCTTGGTGCCTATCCAACATTTCACGTGCCATCTGTCGTAACTGTCTCCGCTCAAAATCCAATCCCAGATAATCTGGGGTGGATGAAGGAGAATCAGTCCGAAGTGTACGAAGTCTTGGATCGATGACGGCCTCCCCTGCCCTCTCAACCACATGTATTGACTCAACGACATCGAGGCCACTGTCTATTTGAAGCAGTTGTCGTGCAACAAATAGAGAGCGAATATCCGAAATGCCCACTCTACCGGAAGTTTCCGTCCATGCGAGAATCTCAAATGGCCCAGGTGAGAATTGCATGTCCCTCACAGCTCCAGATGCTATTCCAGGCCTTGAAGAAGTAAAAACCGATATTGGTCGTGCATTTTCATCAGCAAGAGTGTTTACATCAAAAATCGATATCACCCCGTGCTGCGTTGCAACCGCAAGGTATTGTCCAGAATCAGAAAATGTCAGTGCAAAGGAGCCTTTCATGCTGGTCTTATCAGCTTGACTCTGTCCTGTTAATTGGATACGGCACATAGGTTGCCATTCGTAGTGTTCTGTTTCGCTGAACAGTCCGGGGGTGAGCTCAGCCCTCCTACACCTTTGATGGACATACATAAATGGATCATCAAGAACAGCGACCAGCAGCTCGCCATCTGGAGATATTGCAGCACGGTTAACGCAGTCTGGATAAGTAAGTCTCTCCATGACTTCAGACTCTTTTAGATCAAGTATGTACACCGACGAATCGTTATTTGCTAGTACGGCAACAGGCAGCTTATAAGCTCTTTCAGACGTCGTTTTCTTGGGAAACCACAGGCTTATGCAATTGTTAATAGCATTGTCGTCTTCCTTCTTTTCCACTCCGAAGAATTTAAGACTTGCAATCAACGGGCGGGCTTGCCCACGAGTTCGACGGGATGTGGAAGCTATGTCTCTGGGCTGCGATCGTCGGGACGGATCGAAATCCAAAGGTAGTCGAGCATCGGGTTCTAAGTCCAAGCCCAAGGATAATTCGGCCTCCGCCTTGCTATCATCCAGACAGATAGATGTGTATTTCCCATGGTGTCCTCCGCAGCACAGCCATCCCCTTTCAACCGTAAGACATAATGGAGTGAAGGGAAGTGTGGTTATGAGTTGGCGCTCTTTTGTCTTTGTGTTCAAGACATATACGTCAGATCCACTGGGATAGTATATAAGATGCTTGTCCGGCGCGCTGATAAGAGATCGCAATTGCCAATGGCTTGTGTGGATGTCGGCTCGATAGTGTCGCTGCGGCTTTCGAAGAATAAGGGAATTGGTATCCTGGTGTCTAAGAAGCAGTTAGTATGTGGTTTAGACACGCCAAAGTGACAATGCGCAAGCCTACAAACTCTCGTCTGTCACAGCCATTTGATGGATGCGACAAAGGCCGGTGATTTATGTGCCCATAGGTAAAGCCAGTGGGTTATAGATAGCAGAATTGTGGTTATTGTCTCACAATGTAAATGCCTGGGCGACGGTTGGCGTAAGGTCGAGCTTCTGGCACAATTCAAACTACGCAGTTGGTTGTTGGTACGGTGGTGATGACGATAGTCATGGGGTGGAAAGGGTGTGAAGTGGCAATTCAGTAGAATAAAGGGCGGCGCATACGGGAGCACAGGAGGGCAAAACAGGTGGTAGAGATAATTGGGACTGATATAAGTGTTGATGGTAATGATATAGCACGAGTATATTTTTCTGTATTGGTTTTGAGTGTTTTGAGTGGCAGCCGTCCTGCGATTTTACAGCTATTACTTTACAGTACAGTAATACGGAACTAGATCCCACATGCTCCGTCGACGTACAGTATGGAGTGGAGACGTTTGGCCCACGTGATACCCTCCACCAGGGAGATGGGGACGGGAGCTCTCGGCCAAATTGAGCCAGGCACCCATGCCTCAGAAGTTGATGCCTCATTTCGCTTGAGTTCGGACATGTTCTTCGAATTTTAGCGCATCTTTTTTTTCTACCGATCATCATTAAGCAGCATCGTCTTCTTCCACCTCTCATCTTCACCATCACATCATCTCTCCTTTCTTTCTTTTATCAACTCCCCATACTCCATCTAATTGCATATAAACTCCTTCCATATATTAAACCGTCCTGCTGTGGCTTTTCAATATGCTGTCCTCAAGACTATCCAGAGCTGTAGGTTTACACTCCTTGTTTATCGACTGGGCCATCAACTAATCATTGCATCTATAGCTTCCCAGAGCAACCTCATCTGCCACACGATCAGCCAATCTCCTCCGCAAGCCTTTCAGCTCTTCGTTTGTAAGATACTCAGATGAAGACAAGAAGATTAGGGGCCCAGTCATTGGTATTGACTTGGGTAAGTTCGCACCTCGAGTGGCGTCACATGAATATTTGATTAGAGACTTATACTTTACCATTTAGGTACCACCAATTCCGCAGTAGCCATCATGGAAGGCCAAACCGCAAAGATCATCGAAAACTCTGAAGGTGAGAACCATACCTTACCCCTTAAAAACTTTTACATACTAACACACAAAAGGTGCCCGAACAACACCTTCAGTGGTAGCTTTCGCTCAAGATGGAGAGCGATTGGTCGGTGTATCCGCAAAACGTCAAGCAGTGGTCAACCCAGAGAACACACTATTTGCCACAAAACGATTGATTGGACGGAAATTCACTGATATCGAGGTTCAACGTGATATCAAGGAGGTGCCATACAAGATAGTTCAGCACACCAACGGAGATGCTTGGGTCTCAGCTCGCGGCCAAAACTACTCGCCATCCCAAATTGGTGGGTTTGTCTTGCAGAAGATGAAGGAGACTGCCGAGGCTTATCTCAGCACCAAGTCTATTCAAAATGCCGTCGTCACTGTTCCTGCGTACTTCAATGATTCCCAGCGTCAAGCTACCAAGGATGCTGGACAAATTGCAGGCCTCAACGTCCTCCGTGTAGTCAATGAGCCAACTGCTGCCGCTCTCGCATACGGCCTTGAGAAAGATCAAGACAAAGTGATTGCGGTCTACGATTTGGGAGGAGGAACTTTTGATATCTCCATTCTCGAAATTCAAAAGGGTGTCTTCGAGGTCAAATCAACCAACGGTGACACACACTTGGGTGGTGAAGACTTTGATATTCATCTTGTGCGCCACTTGGTCCAACAGTTCAAGACTGATTCTGGAATTGACTTGTCGAACGACCGCATGGCCATCCAACGCATCCGCGAGGCTGCTGAGAAGGCCAAGATTGAGCTCTCCTCATCTCAACAGACCGATATCAACCTCCCATTCATCACTGCTGACTCCTCCGGACCAAAACACATCAATTCTAAGCTTTCTCGATCACAACTTGAGAAGCTTGTTGATCCTTTGATCAGCCGCACCATTGACCCGGTCCGAAAGGCACTGAAGGATGCCAACCTCCAAGCCAAAGATATCGAGGAAGTTATTTTGGTCGGTGGTATGACTCGTATGCCCAAGGTTGCTGAGTCTGTCAAGAGCATCTTCGGCCGTGACCCAGCCAAGTCCGTTAACCCTGACGAGGCTGTCGCTATGGGTGCTGCCATCCAAGGCGGTGTTCTTGCTGGAAATGTCACCGACGTGCTTCTCTTGGATGTCACACCACTCTCTCTCGGTATCGAAACCCTCGGCGGAGTTTTCACTCGTTTGATCAACCGCAACACCACCATCCCAACCAAGAAATCTCAAGTCTTTTCCACAGCAGCTGACTTCCAAACCGCTGTTGAGATCAAGGTCTACCAGGGTGAGCGTGAGCTTGTACGTGATAACAAGATGCTCGGCAACTTCCAACTTGTTGGTATTCCACCTGCACACCGCGGTGTTCCCCAGGTCGAGGTTACATTCGACATTGATGCTGATGCAATTGTTCACGTTCACGCCAAGGACAAGTCCACCAACAAGGATCACTCCATCACCATTGCATCTGGTTCTGGTCTTTCTGACCAAGAAATCCAGAACATGGTGGATGACTCTGAGAAGTACGCTGAGTCCGATAAGGAGCGTAAGGCTGCTATTGAGGCTGCCAACCGATCCGACAGTGTCTTGAACGATACCGAAAAGGCTTTGAACGAGTTCGCTGATAAGCTTGATAAGACCGAGGTTGACGACATTCGTCAAAAGATTGTTACTCTTCGTGAATTTGTCAGCAAGAGCCAATCTGGCGAGGGTTCTGCCACTGCTGCCGAGCTCAAGGAGAAGACAGATGAGCTCCAGATGGCTAGCTTGAACCTATTCGACAAGATGCACAAGGCCCGTAACGACTCCTCCTCAGAACAACCAGGAAGTGCCGGCGAGGCCAACCCTTCCGAGGGAGAGGCAAAGGACGGCGAGAAGAAGCCTTGAGCAGCCAATGAGGCATAATTTCTTTACATCATTCTAGCGTTTTGGGCGGCGCGCATAGACCTCCGATCCATCTGTATCTACTATGTACTCATATGTTGCGTATTGGCGACCTTTCTCTCCTGTTATACTAGTGCCCGTTTATTGTTGGGAAGGGGCGTTTGAGCATACCCTCTATACGCTAAGATGCAGCGTTCATGCATTTCGTGAGGGATATATGGAAAATGGTGGCATTGCTATGGCTGTATAAAAATAGGATACAACGAATAATATGAACATCCCCACTCATTGCCCTTATTTCCTAATTTCTATTCCTGTGCACCACGGCCAAGGTTCCACCCGTAATGATCATGCAATACCTATCTAACAACTATGGATAAAGCAGCAAACCAGAGGCTCCGATGCACCAGAAGACAAAAAGTGAGTTTTGTTGCACGTCTGTACTTTCATAATGGAACGACCCAGCTGTCACCCAGTGTAAATAGATATCTCCGATAGCCCAATACTACCTTATTTCAGCCTCAATCATTCCCGGATTTTTGTATAGTATCAGAGCCTAAATCCACAATCCAGAAGTTCTCTTGAATACACAAACCGGCTTCTGGCGCATCACCCATAAGCTCCGGAAAACTCAAGGAAAGGCATCTTGTCGATGCTGTGTATTAAGACCTATATCCAGACCTTTATATTCAGGCTATTCCCTAAAGAGCAGCTTTGCAGGCTACTTTGCAGAAACGGGAGGACAGAGCGGGAATGATGGGCATGACTACTTAATATTTGTATTAAAAGTAATCAAAGCACCTAGTTCTGCATTTTTGGCATGCGCAGCCAGTCGAAATAGGTTTATGTGACTCCATTATGCTTCTAAACCTTGAGGGGCGGCTGGGGCTGCGTCTGTTTTGTGAATCATTTCCATTTCCAGGAGTCAGCGCTAAAGAAACGTGACCTAACTTTTCACCCCACTCAGAAATATTTTGATGTCGACGGGGAACAACGACATTAAACCCCGCTACTCTCCCTCACGACACTCACAACCACACAAATCTAGTCAAGGGGATATACCAACGATCCGTACATATCCTACGATACTCCATAGCCCCTTCTAAAGCGTTTGCGAGGAAGACGATCAAAATGTCAAAGGTAGCTAGGTAAGTGCGCTCACACACCCGCGTCAAGACTGTGGACATCCTCATGCTTGCTCTTATCTTACTAGTTTTTCTCATAACAATCCTAACAACCCTATAGCAGGCCAGACTGGGCCGATGATGAGGATCTCGATGATACCGTCGCCGTCTCAACTGGGCTTCCACCTAATACCACCACCACAAATAAAGATGGCACTAAGACAATAATCACGTATTCGCTGAATGATGATGGCAAAAAGGTCAAAACGACTCGCCGGATACGATTTACTACCGTCCGTGAGGTCGTGAACCCAAGAGTTGCGGAGCGCAAGCAATGGCCGAAGTTTGGTCTTTCTGCTAAGGACGGTCCTGGGCCTGCAGCTGATACTACATCTGTTGGAGAGAATATCATCTTCCGGCCAAGCACGAACTGGCGCAAGGATGCTAAAGAGGAGAAGACTGAGGCTGGAAGCATGAAGGACAAGTTGAAGGACAAGAAAGTCAAGTGCCGTATCTGTAATGGAGAGCATTTCACCGCTAGATGCCCTTTCAAGGATACGATGGCTCCAGTTGGAGAAGAGGGCGCTGCAGCAGACGTCGCCGCAGGCGCTGGAGATGCCTCTGAAGGGCCTGGTGGTCTTGGAGCGGTCAAAGGCTCTTATGTTCCACCTCATATGCGAAACGGCGGCGGTGCTGCGAGTGCTGGTGATAGAATGGGAGGTGGCAAGTTCGAGAGAGATGACCTTGCTACTCTGCGTGTTACCAACGTAAGTGCACCTATATCTATGGTATTTGATTATGCTAATGCGATTTACAGGTTTCAGAAATGGCTGAAGAACAAGAACTCCGGGATATGTTCGAGCGATTTGGTCGTGTCACGAGAGTCTTCTTGGCCAAGGATAGGGAGACAGGTCTTGCAAAGGGTTTCGCTTTCATCAGTTTCCAAGAGAGAACAGATGCAGCAAAGGCGTGCGAGAAGATGGATGGCTATGGATTTAAGCACTTGATTCTCAGAGTGGAGTTCGCAAAGAAGGCAGCCTCATAAGCAACACGACGATTTTAGGCAACTCGGCTGCACTGTAAGCTATGAAATCATGAAAATGCCAATCTATTCCCGTGTTGAGATGGTGATAAACTCAAATTAGTGACAGTTTCAAGTGGCAATTTAATGTGAAGATATACGCAGTCTCAAATGCATCTTTGCTTTTTAAGATTTTTGTTTCGAGAACGCCGTCATTTACCTAACTCAGAACTTGCGGTCGGCAGTTGGTCTCAATGCTGCCCAAAGCTCTTGCTACTGCAGCACTCATGATTGATTATTCGGAAGATAGTGTTCTACCTTGACCTTACAGCTTCAAATCATAGCGATTTGATATGTTAATTGCACATTGGTCATTATGTTGTAGCTTTTGAACTAGACTTGCAGCTGGGAGTTCGTATCCGCCGCTTCTAGACTTGAATCCATAGTGTAATTCAGATTTTCGAGTTCCGAGCCGCGCACGGGTAGCGTTTTGAGGCCTAACAACCCTAAAATCAAGCCACGAAGCCACTCAAAACTCGATAGTTGTTGACCGGGCGAGCTAGCCAGATATGATATGTCCATGAATTGTTCTGATTGGAACC
>Ga0247734_1001209_pt1 | contig 20012 bp, 21 predicted proteins | sample UWRJL103311B2_FD_180933 | JGI IMG/M metagenome (GOLD analysis project Ga0247734, IMG submission 180933) | Plant litter microbial communities from Arlington Agricultural Research Station in Wisconsin, United States - UWRJ-L103-311B-2 | ecosystem: Environmental > Terrestrial > Plant litter >... | reverse complement strand
TTAAGATTTGGGACACCAAGAAGTAGCAAAATTCGAAATCGTTAACTCGTCTCATCCAGCACATTCCTCATCACATCAGAAAAGTTAAAGATAGGGAAATGCTGGATAAATTATACCAATGAGAAACATGCGACAGCTAGGCTCCTGTAGTTGTGTAGGTCTATTGGTCAGACACTGATGTTCCCAGCCGAATCCTAGCGATGGTCAGAGAAATATACTGGAAGGGAACTGGATATATATATAAGCTACCTAGCTTAAACGAATTTCAGTATGAAGTATCCACCGTAATCCCAAGAGCAGGTCAAATATAATATGCAAGCCGAGAAAACTTTGGGGATCAGAAACTCGGGCTAGACGTGCCATAAAGTTGAGGGAAGAGAGCCGGATCACCACATCCCGACATGGAAGCTTCTCTGCATTAGTTTTGTATGTTTTGCTAATACCTGCTTTACTTTTCTCGATTTCAGGTCTTGAATTTGCTGTTTTGTTGCTAGGTCAAGATTGGGTGTATGTGAGGAAGATTGATCGTGCTAACATTCCAGTGAACACTCACCTCTGTCGGGTTCAGACATATCACGTCGGAGATACAATGCTAACTTATACTACGTAGGATATAGTCGACTTTTTTGGCTTTGAGACCATTGTTTGATGGTAAGCTATGAAAGGAAAAAACGACATTTCATATAGCACTATTTGAATTGGATCCTGATAGCATTCGGGTAAATGCTTGCGGAGAGAAGGGGGATAGAGTATCAGGCAATTCTAGAAAACCACAAACTGAGATTTGAGAATTATCGCAACACCACCCAACTCAGGAAGTAAATCATCATGCATGGAATTATCTCAAACTAGGTTTTGATTGAGAAATAATTATGCAAAATGAAAGTTCACTATAAAGGCTGTCTTTTGGGTTTAAAGCATTAAAGCAGTGACAAGCTTGCAAAATTGTTTCAACTGGGATGTTTACAGGTCCTTACCCTGGTGTTTGTATGCAAGAAACCATTTGAGCATTCTACCACTATTGCCGTAGGTCAAAGCCAGTGCCAGGAAAAACCCAATCGACATGATTGACACCAACGACGTACATTTCCCCCTTGATACGACAAACAAGCGCAGGGTTTTCAGCTTGTGGCTCTGGGAGCAGGATATCAGCAACGGTTCGCCAAGGCAATTCTGGAAAGGATGCAGAAAATCAATCGTTACGGCGGGGTCAAATGGGCACCCACCAGAAGGATATTGCCTAAAGTTGGATTCCCAAGCCTGGCTGCAGCTGCTTTGGAAGGTTGTTGGCTAGAAATCATGATTGTTGGGGCGCACGGGATTTGAGAAGTTTGAAGTGTTTATATCGGCTTGAATGTGGATGTGAATGGGCTTCAGCTGATGCGGAACCAAGTAACTTGACTCGCAAAGCACTTCTATTAGTTTTAGACCTGGGTGAGCGCTTATAACGTTATTTAAAAATGCTTTTGGCTTGGACTAGAACGGTTATAGAAGATTCACATCGCGACGGCTGGCCAGCAGCAAGTTGAATTCATCTCTTGATTAGCAAGTGATTTTCAATTGCTATCTCCTCTCCCTTTAAATCCCAATGGTCAACTTTGATCACCTTTTGCGTGACTGACTTGCATCAAAGCTAGATTGCTGGTTGTAGCTTGCTAACTAGCTTATATCCCAGTGAGCTTTTTCGTAGCGGCCATGCCATGAAAGAATATCGACCTGGCGATATGTATGTATGTAGTTAGTTAGGGTCTTGTTAGTTAGTTCTCTTTATGACAGCACAGCACGTCCTGCCGTTCGGCTAGCTAACCACAACGGGGGCGTTCTTTGCAAGCGTGATAATCATCATCATAAACAGGAAAAGAGAGAATCGGCTACAAAAGCACTTTTGGTCTCACGTACTGTACCACCGGGGACTCGACTACTTACTCCTCCTCCTCGTCTACTCGTCCTCGTCCTCGTCCTACTATTTATTATATCACTCCTCAGTCAGCGGTTTCGCAGCCTTTTCCCTTCTTCCTTCTTTCTTCTTTCTTTCTACTAAGCACCCAAACAAACACACTCAAGACACTCACAAACACACTGTTCCACCCACCACCCACCATCTATGATCCATCGTCTACCGTCTACCGTCCATCGTCCATCGTCCATCATCAATCATCAATCATAAAACAACACCTACAACAACTGCAACAACTACAACAACTACGTCCACTCCCAATCTCAATCTCAATCCCAACAACAACAACCACCCCGACGTCAAGACCACCTTTGCCCAATAGCCCACTAGCAAACACGCCGCTCGATCATCGATCACGAACTAAACTGATTCTGTTCTGCCTTATCTCGGGATATTCCTCACGAGTTACGACTTACGACATTCGTAGGAAGGACTGCAATTCGTGATCCATTTCCCATCCACCATTCGCACTTATTTATTACTTACATTCCATCACATCACATCAATCCCACGCACACCGCAACCCATCCATCTCATTTGCGCTTTGTCGTGGAGGAGGAACGCAAATTGCCTCACGGTGATTGGACCACACCGGCAACTGTTTACATCCTCCCTCGTTCCAGCCTTCCAGCCACCTGTTTTTATAATTACGACGTTCCGTCTCCTTGCAAACTACTTCCCCGCAACTCACCCACGCACAACAAAGCCAAAGGGCCTAACTAACCCGCACCCAAAAAGAGCATCCCGTTCAGTGGAATTCTGCATCTGCTTCTGCTTCTGCTTCTTTTTCTGTAGCGGTTGTGGCATCAAAGCTTCATTATTTGCTTGCCTTTTGCTTGGTGGGCACGCACGTACCAGACCGGGAAAGCAAGAAGCATTGGTCCCGTACCAACATACCTAAGCTTAGCTTATTAGTGTGAGAGGAAGAGACGCTCAAGCCTTACCTTTTGCTACGCAATTCCACTAGGCCACCCTTGTTTGTCGTTTACCCACTTTCGCGTTCCATCCAGATCTCTAACAATCACCACTACTGTTCCTGTCTATCTATCTATCGACTTCTCTACGCGACATTGGTCCTCCAGAACAATGTTTGCATCTCTTCTCAACAGAGAGGAAGCTGCTCCAGCGCCCGCTGATCTCGAAACAACGCGTCCCTTCGCAACAGAATCTTATTACGACCCGCTGGAACGCCCCCCTCTCGTGTCTCCTTCCATCACGTCTTCGGAATTCTCACTCCCAATAGACGCGTCGGAATCGTTCACTCCTCCAACTAGCCTTGGGGACAGTGCGAGTGTGTCGTCGACTTCCCTTAAGCAGGAAGCAGCAGCATCAACACCAACCGTCGAATCTAGCCGGCGCAGCGTCCGCACGCGCGATAGCATTGCCACGTATAACGTCAAAATTCTAGCCGGCACAGCAATACACGCACCCCGCCGGTACCAGAAGAGGTCTGCCAACGATGACGAGACGCGTCGCAGGACAATTTCTGGAGATACTTTAGTTGACTCTCTCGCTTCCGCAAATGCCTCAAGCACAACTGTAGAGAAGGATGCCGAGAAGCTCGTCAGCGCTGGGATCGATGCTCTTGATTTGGGCTGGTCCGTAAAGGCATTGCCGAAGTCCAAGAGCCAGATTGGCCTTGGAAGCACTCGTAGCCCGAAGAGATCAGCTAAGCAAGCAGATCTTGAACGACGAAAGTCTACGCGATCTACAGCAAGCGCGAAAATCGAGAATATTACCAACAAACTTGTCTTGGGAAAGAATCTTGGGAAGCGAAAGTTGGACGACGGTCTAACAAGAGCTAAACGAGAATTGCAAAGATTGGCCGACACTCCCGAATTCGCTAAGATCGAAACTAAGCCAGTTTTGCTTGAAGTTTGGAGTAATGGAAAGTTGGTGGTCAACGAGCCTCCAAGCAAGAAGAGAAAGGCAGAAGAGGCAGCAAAGGCTAAAGAGAAGGAAAAGGCTAAGGCCAAAGAAGAGTTGAAAGAGGTAAAGGACGAGGCGCCAAAATGGACAGGAGTCAATGGGAAGAGGCGAAAGATATGGCTCAATAAGGGACTATACGCTGGGCAGGATTCCCCATCTTTGGATTGGTTCAGCGGGTTCAAAGGAAAGGATCGAAAGGAGTTGGACTCAATCGCACCTTATAAACCCGAAGGCATAGTCCCACTTCCAATGTGGCATGGTCAGCGACTGTTACATGTTGGCCGGAACTTTAAGTTGCCATTTGATGTCTGCTCACCACTTCCCCCCGGACAGCCTAAGCCAGATGAATGGAAGAAGACTTCCACAAGTGAGTATATTCTGACTATTGCATGCTTCCATCACTAATAAATTCTACAGATCGTTTCGTTGGCGAGGCTGGTGCTTTGTGGAAGAAAACAAAGTTGTTTGACAGCTTCTTTTCAAAATGTGTCTGTACTCCTAATGGGGGATGTGATGTTGATTGCCAAAACAGAATCATGCTCTACGAGTGTGATGACACTAACTGCGGAGCTGGTCGTGGACACTGCACCAATCGAGCATTTGCTGATCTTCAAGAACGGCGTAAGGGAGGCGGCAAGTACCGAATTGGCGTTGAGGTTATCAAGACTGCGGATCGTGGTTACGGAGTTCGCAGCAATCGCTGCTTTGACCCTCATCAAATCATTGTTGAGTACACTGGTGAGATCATTACAGAAGATGAATGTGATCGTCGTATGAACGAGGATTATAAGGACAATGAGGTAAGATGTGAGGAGTTGATGTTCAAGTTAGTTACTGACACTGGTGAACTAGTGCTACTATTTGATGTCATTCGATCAGAACATGATCATTGATGCAACGAAAGGCAGCATTGCACGCTTCGTAAATCACTCTTGCAAACCAAACAGCCGCATGGTGAAGTGGATTGTAGGTGGAAAGCCACGCATGGCATTGTTTGCTGGTGATAATCCCATCATGTCAGGTGACGAATTGACCTATGACTACAACTTTGATCCTTTCTCTGCGAAAAACGTCCAAGAATGCCGATGTGGTAGTGAGAATTGCCGAGGAGTCTTGGGACCAAAACCCAAAGACCCAAAACCCATCAAAGAAACTATCAAGGATGCTGTAAAAGGCGCCGTCAAAGCTGGCAAGGCGGTTAAGAGGAAGGCCAAGGAGCTTCTTGCTGGAGACGATGATTCGGATGCTCCAACTCCCAAGAAGAGAAAGATCAAGGAAGCCAAGGGAGGAGCCATTAAGACTGTTAGAACCGGAAAGGTCGTAAAGCGCAAGGCCAAAGACATTTTCGATCCAGAAAGTGATTCGGATGCTCCACCAACCCCAAAGAAGAGAAAGATCAAGGAAGCCAAAGGAATCAAGAGGTCAGCTTCATCCGCCGCTAGTATAACCATTTCTAAAGGTGCCAAAGCCGTTAAGAGAACCGTTCTCAGCGCTCGAGACGCCATCAAGTCCAAGACCAGTGCCTCCACCCCAAAGAAGACTTTAAAGGCCAGAACGGTGTTGAAGTATGGCAAGACTCAAACCAAGTTATCCTCAAGAAACTCAAGTTTGACTATTGTTGCGGAAGTGAGTCCTAAGAGTGTGAAGAAACGTGCTTCTATGGGAAATGTCCACTCAACCAAGAATGTGGTTAGGAAATCGTCAAAGGAAGGAAAGGCTGGCTCAACACTCCAATCGGCGAGCGAGACTACAATCCGTGTTGTCTCTACTCCTGGAGAGTAGTGTGTTATAGGGAGAACTATAGGGTTTAGGAAAATTATTTGGCTCTATTGGTTCTATTTGCGTTCACTTTTGCTTCTTGGGAGTAGAGGCGCAATATCTGCTTTGGCATGGCTTGTCTTCAACGGGAGTCAAATGTGTATGAGTAGCTACTTAATTGCGACAAATGGGGAGAGCATGGGTATGGTTTTCAATTGACATATTCGCATTACTTGTTAATTCTTGCGTGGAGTGAAATGTTTCCCTAGCTAACTGGTCCTCTCACTGACTCTGAACTGGCAGTACATTGAATAAACTCTGAGAAATTTAATTTGATTGCTTGCTTTGTTGATATGTGCTCCCACGGATGACTCCAAAACGAGCGCTTTCGTCAAATTCCCCCTTTACTGGAGGCGGAAGGCTCCGCACCAATGCATGAATGGTGGACCCACAAAAAGATTTCGTGGATGTGAATGAAATCGATATACTTATTCGCGTCATCCGAAAAATCAATCTTCACAATTCGCATCTCACTTTCTTTTGCAGCACCATCTTAGATTTTTATTACCAGCTATACTTCTTACATGGCATGGAACCTGCTTCCTTTCCTCCTCTTCCGTTTATAAAACCTTCTTAATTCCCGAGAACCTACGGTTCTCCTCAACTTCTCTTCATGAATACTCAAGCAGCACAACCACAGTCCCACCCTCCAGCATCTACATATCTCTTGCAGTCGCGCGAAACCGGTGAACTCGGTCCTCCGCAAACAAAATATGTATCCCAGATAGCATCCAAGCCCACGCCCGTGGCAAAATCATGGGCGCACTTTGTCGCAGGAGGGTGAGTCTCCAATATCCTTCTGATACTCAGCCAGCATTCTAACCATATGTGACTCAAGAATTGGAGGCATGACAGCAGCGACCCTAACAGCCCCCCTGGATGTCCTCAAAACCCGTCTCCAATCCGATTTCTACCAGGCCCAGCTGGCACAAACCCGGCTCTCCAAGGGCATCTCACCACACGCCCATCTATCGGCATTCCGCAGCGGCCTCCTGCACTTCCGCGAAACCTTTCAGATCCTAGGGAGCGTACACCGAGTCGAAGGATGGAGAGCACTGTTCAAGGGGCTGGGACCGAACTTGATAGGGGTCGTGCCCGCGCGGAGTATAAATTTTTACGTGGTAGGCAACGGGAAGAGGATTATAGCGGATTACGGGAACGAGGGCAAGGAGTCTGCCTGGGTGGTGCTTTGTGCTGCAGCGTTGGGTGGTGTGGTCACGTCAACAGTGACAAATCCGATATGGCTGGTCAAGACGCGGCTACAGTTGGACAAGAACGTCGTTGAGAAAACCGGAGGCCTGGCGACGAGACGGTACAGAAATTCGTGGGATTGTATAACACAGGTTGTGAGGCAGGAGGGTATTAGGGGTTTGTATAAAGGGATGACGGCTAGTTATCTGGGAGTTACAGAAAGTGCGCTGCAGTGGGTGTTATATGAGGAAATGAAGAAGGGACTAATAAGGAGGGAGGAGCTAATTGTGAAGAGTGGAAGGGAGAAGAATTGGTGGGATAAGACGGTAGACATGACAGGCTATATTGGAGCTGCTGGGAGTGCGAAACTTGTGGCGGCTTTGGGGACGTATCCTCACGAGGTAAGTTTCCTTTCGACCTTTCAATTTCTTCTCTCAAGAATCTGGCTCTAATGAACTATCTCACAGGTTGCACGAACCCGACTCCGTTTAGCACCCATGGAAAACGGCCATCCCAAATACACCGGTCTGATCCAATGCTTTAAGCTAGTATGGAAAGAAGAAGGCATGGTTGCCCTTTACGGCGGTCTCACGCCGCATCTCCTGCGAACCGTCCCCAGCGCCGCAATCATGTTTGGCATGTACGAAGGGATTTTGAAACTACTCCACGCACCACCAACGTAAATCAATGTAATATGGGAAGAGGGGAGAAATCTGGTCGACAACTTGTATAACATCGGGAAAAGGGAAGGATAGCGGCTGTATAAAAAGCATACTTGCATTTTCTTCTGTATATAAAGCTCCAGCGCAATACGCTCTGGATGAGATGACGGATACACAAACTTGTACTAGAAAAAGGGATGTATAATAGGCGTTAGTTTATGGCTGACTTGGAACGGCCAGAAAACAGATAGACGGGGCTATGTGAATACCACACTCTTAATGACCATCACAAAAACAGCCACTTTTCAGTTAACACTACTGTGATGAAAGTTTTGGGCTCCAAAAAAAAATCGCTTGGGCATAAATTGTAATTAACTCCTTCTGGTATTCCACACGCCGGAAAGCCAATGGACTTTTGCCTCCCGGAAACTCAAGGCGTGCTTCTCATATCAAGGAACGAAAGAAGAAATGAAACCAGCTCCATTGAACGCCGGTGGAAATGGATACATGGCGCAATCAAAACAAGCTGTCCACCAACCCCAAACCACATCTCCTCGCTTTCAAAATCCTTCCTAGAATGTCATATCGTATGGGCTCTTCGTAGCAATGAAAGATCATGGTGAACCGTACTCTCAGGTGGTTGTCGTCGTCGTTTCTGAAGTTTTCGTGGGCCGGGATGATTTGGATCCTCGTGTGAGAACCTTCACCACGCATTACGGTCCCAATTTGGGTCTGTGGAAATTTCACTCGTTAGCCCAAACATTTACCCCAATTACGCCACCTTGAAACTGCTCCCCTTTCGCACAATCTCGAGCACCCAGAGAACGATCGCCAAGAAAACCCTCCTGCGAATATATCATGTCCCCTAACATCTCCACAACATAAACATAAAACTCACCTTGCACAAATCCCGCCAGCACCTTACTCCCCGTCTGCAAAAGCGGATGTCCCACAACAATCTGCATAAACCGCTGCAGGCCCTCCCTCCGATGCTCAATCACATCATCACTAAAGCGGTTTGTAAACACCTTTCCAGGCAAAGGTGGGATCGTCACCCTCGCGCTCTCCCTCTCAAGTATATCCCTGAAATACTCAAAGTCCGAGTAGCGACGACGAACGCTCGACTGCCGCAGCTTGAAGGCGGGGATGTTGGTTTTGCAGAGGATCTCGTAGTCGGTGTACATAGAGCGGCCGATACCATGGGTGCGTGGATTCTTGACCTGCAATTCTAAAGTTAGGAGGGGGGTAATTTTGCGGGAGAGAAAACAAGCAGGGGAAAATGGAAGAGAAGGAAAGAAAGAAGGGAAAGTATATACTTCTATTTCAAGAAAGTTTTCGGGGGGCCCATAGATCTCTTCAAAGCTCTGCTGGCGCGAATCGGGCATGGCCTGCATGGCTGTGGTTTGTTGGTTGAAGGGGCGCAAATGCCTGCTTGGCTTGGGAGGGTGCTCTGTAGAGGCTTATATGAAACTAAATTCAACGTAGTGTTGTTTCTGCAATGTTTGGACAAGATGAGGTTTATGGGCCGTGAGCGAGTGTGGTTGTGGTAGTGTAGTGGGAGTTCGGGGATGCGATCGAAAAACATCAGAGAAGCTGGCACACGAGTGACGGGCTGGATGGCGGGGTGTTGTGGCCTAGCTCCTTCGATCCTTGCTTTTGTGGGCATGGCGTGGGTGAATCTACACTAGCTTCATATTGACATTGACTTTTGACTTTGAAATTTCACAATCACAATCACAATCATATTCATCTTTTCAAACTGTTATAATCTCATGAACTGCTTCAATTCTTTCTCACAATATGACGTTGAGTACTTTTGGACCTTCCCCGCAGTATCAATGTTGCACAAGGCAAAACAAAATATATTCAACCTCCCCTCTTCTCTTCTCCTCTTCTCTCTCCTTGTTGATTTTTGCTTTGGATGCTAGTAAGAGGAAATACTATCACGCTCAAATATCTGCCCAATCTGTTAGTGCTTTTTTGACATTCACCTCGTGATATTCAACACAATAATGTCTCTTGCAAAGATGATGTCTTTGTTGATTCCGCTGGTGAGCACTGGTGCCAACACTCTTTGCTAATGCTAACTAACAATATGTTTAATCAAGCTCCTGGTTCTGACTGGAATTGCTATGTAAGAATTCTTTCCAAGCCTTGTATTGATTCTGATGAAATGTAGATATGCCTTCTATCGAATTCACTCAATTTCGCTTCCCATTCCTCAAGCTCTAGGACTCTTCACGGTCTTCCTGCCACTTATCACAGGCATCTCCTCCAGAGGGGCTAATGGTCTCATCCAAAGGGCAGCAAAGAACGGTCAAGAGCGACTTACCATCCCTCTCATTGCCGTCATTGTGTTTCAGCTCGTATACGAGACTGTTATCGCAACGCTTGCACTGACCTATATTCTACCGCCGAGCTCTTTGAACTGCGGGCTCACTGAGAAATGGCAACAGTTATATGTCAGGCGAAATGAAAATGCTGTTAAGAATATCCAGAACGCCTTCGAGTGCTGTGGCTTTCGAACTGTAAAGGATCGTGCGTGGCCATTCACTGATCAATCCACGTCTCCTTGTGCTGTTACGCTGGGTAGAACGAAGAGTTGTGCTGGGGACTGGCGAAAGGCTGAGCAGGTCACTGCTAGTCTGTTTTTGTCAGTGGCTATTGTTGTGATTGCGATCACGGTATGGGCAATCATTCTATCGGAACCTTTGATCTGACAAGTATAGGTTTTGGTTCTTATCTCGCTGCTCACCAACCAGTCTAGATGGTCCGGCTGGCCGAAAAGAAGGGACGTCGAGAGCGCGGCAGAAAGACGAGTAGGCACCAGGAGACTGATTGACTCGGGTGGTTCAGATGAGTCGTACCATGACCAGCCCTTCGCAGCTCAGGAATCCAGTACAAATCAGGATCAAGGGCCGATACTGGCACCATCATTCTTGCAGAATGAAAGCGACAATGCATGGCGCGGAGAGGGCGAGGGCGAGGGGGCATCGTTCCGGACATGAATCATAGCTGAGCATCTGTAGAGTGACAAACAGTCACCAGGACTTGCAGCTCATTAGCTAGTGAGAAATTGAAGAATGGTAAACCTGGCGAAGCGAAGCGGTCCGATGACAAAATCCAGCATGCATCGTTGTTAGGATGAAAATGCGGGATGGGATGGGTGACAAAATCAAACTTAGTTTTCCTCTCTAAATCCCATCCAGACACCGAGATGCAGTTGCAATGTGAACATGTTATATAGCTCTGAGCGTTGGAAATCCCCATGGCACTGTCCTATTATCTTCCAGTGGGATTGTCTGCAACAGTGTCCAAATCCTAGGAAGCTGAAAGCTCAAGATTTAGCTGCAGTCCCCCCTTCCCGACCACTGTAGTGTAGCTAATCAAACAGACGTTTAATCTGGAGCCTATCGTCGCGACGGTGAATTGTCGATATCAAGTAACTCTTACAACCGGTACATAAGTAATAGTACTGGATACACAGTTAGCGGGGAGGGCCGCGTCCGGGGCCGTCCTGTGGGTGCCCGAGGCGGAGTGTTTTACGAAGTACGAAGTGAGGTTGTTGTGTGTGGAGATATTAATTTTACCGGTAGGCAGGCCTAGGCAGGCACCATCAACCGGCATCGCCATCACCACTATCACCACCATCATCATCACCATCATCATTCCTTTGAAGCAGCAGAGGTTTCGTGATGTCGTGGTGTAAAGCCATACAAAATACACCTACTTGGGACGGCTAGGGTGTCGGCCTGCCTGCACGGTTCCGTGCCAGTACATCCCTCTGTACGAAAGTATCTCTACCATGATCGCTCGCCCGCCATTCAGCGTGCTCGATGCTTCGGCTGTGCATGCACCAGCTGTCTGACAAGAAGCCGCTCATTCGTCACAACCTCTTGTCCTCGTATCCACAACTACTCGGTCGAGACAATTGAGCATGGCTTGTATGGCTCGAGATCGAGAAAACGACCTCCTACTCGGCCGTCTGGTACGACTTTGCCAACAAACGATACCCCTCTTGTCCTGCCCGCAAGGCGGCTCTGCTGCTGGCTCTGCTCAACTCTCTCACAGTTGTTGGAACTTCCAACACTCCAACCTGTCAAAGCTTCATCCCACCCGCACCCACCAGGCATGAAACCCGTCGACTGTTGATAAACACTGATAAAGAGACTACCTCTGAGCTGTGGCAAAAATAATACAGCTTCTTTCTGGTCTGAGCGCTGGATGCTTTCGACGTCTGGGTCGTCGGTCATACGCAAAACGTCACCGCCGCATTGATTGGAATATGGATCTGAGCTAGTATGGTGAAGAACACAACCTCTCAGGTTCGGCCGGACTGGCCAACCTCATCGCAAAGAGTGCGCAAAAGAAGGGATCCAAAGAGCACTTACCATAACAGCAACTCGAAACTCATCTATCGAAATGGCCCTGGCGGCTCGACCGTGGTTCTCCCTCCTGGGACGACGTCGTCGCGGTCCAACGCCCATGCTCATGCTCCGGTGTCGCCGATTCAGCCCGTCAAGTCGGAGTCGGACTTTTTGGATATATATGATGAATTCCAGGGCGTGTCCTACTATAATCCTGCTCAGCAGGTAGACCCGGCTGGGTTGTGGTATCAACCATTATCAAATCTATATACGTTAACTAGCCGCCCTCCACATTCCCCTCAAACAGTCGAGCCAAGCTTCCCTGCTCAAATCCGGGGAACAGAATCAGAGCCATCAACATTCCAGAACAACCCTCAATTATCATGGCAGAAGGGAGTGGCTTCCGTCCCGGCCCATTATAATGAATTGAATAATCTCATATCACCAACAAATAGCAACTTTGGGAGCTTCGATAGCTTCGAAAGCTTTGACAGCATGGGTATGCCTTCTGGAAATACCACGGCGTCGTCAGTTTCCGACACATATGCATGTCCTGAATCTAATTCATTTAATCCCTCAGAAGGATCTAACCAGATTCATGATCTTGTCTTACCAGGTATGTAATTGATAACTCTCATCTTGTAAACTCTCCTGGGGTGTATTGTAGTATGGAGAGATTGGAGGCCGTCTTGATCTCAGCCACTACACAGTGCAATGCATTACCCTTTAAACATTTTGCTAATAGAAAACCATATAGGGAGTTATTTTGAAACTAAACAGACTTCGTACGATGTATCGCCCACCTCTTCAATCAACTCTAATCCCGGTGTATTCGCATTTGATGGTGAATTTAGCAATGATTCGATCATGTCGGACGACTGGACTAACTTAAAAGATCATTATATCCCAAATGACACTAGGTGGTCGCAGGTGACTATCCAGCCTTTACAAAACAGCTACTCTGAGAACACTCCTATGCCATCTAACAGTCCTTGGAACTCGCAATCTGCACATAACAATGGATTTGCATCTAGTGCACTTCCTGGTGGAGTCGCCTTTGAACCTGCCCGAGGAACACCATACGAAACCTATTTGTTAAGACAGCCAATTCTAGATGCGAACAATCGGGTCATTCCTGAAGTATTTGTGCCTGAAACTAGTCCAATCTTGGAAAGCGAGAATGAGTGGCAAGTCGTCCCCTCAATTGTGCCCTCGTATCCCAACAGCTCCATACGTTCCCATGAGTCTCCTCGCTCGGAGGGATCACCATGGACTCATATTGACTCGCCTCCTGCGAGCTCGGCTTCACCTCAGTCTCAACCGGATCAGCATTATCATATTCTACACGCACACCCAGGGCTACCCAACCCCAAACTGCAGCGAGGCCGCCAACGAGCATTGACCTCCCAGGAAAAGAAGGAGGCACTTGACGTTCGGAAAGCCAAAGCATGCTGGGCATGCCATCTCTCTAAAATCAAATGCTCGCCATGTTCCCCAGGCTCTCCTTGCCAGCAGTGCGAAAGACTGAGCGGCAAGAGAAGGTTCTGCTGGTTACCATGCTTCAATGACTCCCTCGAGTCTTTGAGAACCTTTCTCGCGCCGGATTATCTAAACTCTGGATTCACTCAAGCAAAGGTCGAGTGGTATATCAGCCAAAACGTCATCAGTTTCGGTGACCGGGAAATGCTTGTTCAGATGAATTGGGGATATTGGAAGCCTCTTGAGGCCAGAGTAGTTGCTCTGAAACTTACTGAAAACTCAGGGCTTGCATATCAACACCAATCTCTTGCACGGGGAAGTAACACGCCTTTAGTATTCAAGAAAGAGAGCCCGCCTGTGGGAATCCCACTTGCCTCCATGCATGAGATGCAAGAGCAGTACTGCACATTAGTGCAAGAGATTGTGAAAAACAATCCTGGCGACTACGTGAAAATCGCGTATAGTGGACAAGCTTCAGATCTCCCACGACGATTATTGCACGTGGTAACAGCGTTCTATAGCGCTGGAATGGCAGCTGGAGATGAGGTATGCACTCTTTTACCTCTGGAAGTAATATTTGCTAACTTTTCTAGTGTGAGCCCCTCCGACAAGTTCTCGAGGTTCATGTTGTGGAGACGATCTTAGAGAGAAGTCTCAGACTCGACGAGGGTTCCATGCGTCAGGTAGAGCATCATCTCCGCCGAAGGTTTCCACCCCGATCTGCGTCGCGCTGCATGCAAAGACAAATCAAGCTCGCCTTCTACGAAGTCCAACAAAAGCGGATATACAAGGTCCTTGAGAGCTGGGGAGCCATGATGTGGACAAGCAATAAGAATACGGCAATAGATAAGAAATGGGCAGTTAGCTTCAGCATCCTCCTTACTTTGATACTTGTAGTGTAAGTAGTACCTTCTTGCCAAAGCAACAAACCCAAGTCGTACTGACGATTTGTAGTGACAAGACCCTTGAATCTGCGTACTGGTACTGCGAAAGCCAGATTCGAAATTATGATGCCAACCCGATAAGAGAAAGAGCGAAGTTCCAGGGGCTCGTGCGATTGACCCAAACAGAATTATTTCAGCGATGCAAGGAGATATTTCACTCAAGCTTCAAAACAAGGAAAGGTGGCAGGGAAGCATGCAATCCGCTTCGCGATGGCATTAGCGCATTCCGTGGAAAACCTGTAAATGAAGGTATCTCCCGACTTGTTTGGGATATGGATGAAGTAATGAGAGAATATGGTAAGATAAACTACACCTATCTGATGTGAACAACTAAGCTCACAAATACCCGCAGGATCAGAAATCAGGATGCATAGAGGCTCGGCGGCGAATGAAGCTCTCCATGAAAATCCTTACACAAACTCTGGACGGCTGGCATCTGTCTTCCTAGCCGACTTTTTGGACCATTGATGCGCTGTCAAGCACGACTGGGTTTCCCTCTCGACCTGAGACAATATGAGCTGATGCCATTGATTCGCGCATACCAATATAGACGGTGACGAAGTGATGACAATAACGAGTAATGAGCCACGATTCGTTTTATTTTGTTCCTTTTCTTCTTTCAGCCTTTCGTGTAATAAACTTGATACACTCAAAGCTGTTGGTGTCTTCCTAATTGGGTATAGCTGTACTTAAAAACATTTTTGTTGGAATTTTGGCCCTAGGATGGAGGATACACCATGGAGCGCAGGATATTATTAGATATGGTTGTTTGACAAGACAGTCGGACAGGTTTTCATTCTTTTCCGTATCATGGGTAACAGGCAGGTCGTAAGAGGAAGTTGCAGACTTCAAAGGGACGAGTAGAAAACCCAAAAATACGGGAGAGGCATGGTTTAATAATAGCTATTACAAATAAGCTGCATCTTCAGATTTTGTCGTAATTCACATGTAATTGGGGGATGAATCTGATGAATCGTCCCCAAGTGATGCAACCAACAGGCGTAGACCTCGTGGCTCGCTCCGGGTGTATGCATACTGCATGAGACCCCCCTAACGCAGGCACCATCGTGATAGCCTAGGAACTAGCCCCCGAGGATTGGGGGATTCAGTTGCGCGGCGACCCCATAAGGTTACGAGATCTTCGGTATTCCTGAAAATCCTGGCTCCACGCTGAGCCAAACCCTCTCCTGTCCACCAGGGCAACTTGCTAGCACTTTTGGGTAGACACAGAAATAGAAACAATCTAGGAACAAACAGGTGTTTGTCATTAAGGAACTAGTACAGTTGGATGACATGACATAGCCGCAAACATCTCTGGATGAGTCTCACCGGGAGACTTAGATTGGAATAGTTCACGTCACAACTAGAGCTGTGCTTCGCTATCCTGTGGTCGTGCCTACGATTTGAAATAGGCAAAGGCTAGAGCTGTGCTTCAATATCCAGTGCAGTGGCCATATGTGATGATTAAGACACAATGTCTATACTGCTAATAATAGTAAAGAATAGCCGCCGGCCATCGAAGCTGTGCTTGTGCTAGTGTTCGTGGTCGTGGTAGGTCTACTTACTGACTGAATTGGGACGTTAGGGACTTTTGTGTTGGTTTTGTGGCTTTGTCGACAACCTAGGGTAATCATGACCGGTCATCCTCGGCACTTATGCCTGTTCCTGTATCTGATACGCAATCGAGGCAGTCTACGGTATGTGGAGAAATGGAGCAATTCGCAATATGAGTCAACGGCGTCAGTTTCAACGGTTTTGCAAGGCTTTTAGTCGAACGGGTTCAAAATGGGACTCAGATCGTTTGTAACGGACGGGACGCCGGGCACTACTTGCGCCATAATCGCCAGGTTACGCCGTGCCACCGGGGCAATCAACTGCCATAGTGGATGGTGATGGAGGAGATGGATAGGAATGGGGAGCAATGTTAAACTTAGTACTTATTGGTATGGCTGACAGGTAAGCACCGTAACCAGGGGGCTGTCCGTGTTATCGATTGACTGTGCCTCGTGATAATTTAATGTTGACGACGTCGTCGTCAGACAGTCCTGAAGTCCTGCTTGGGAGTATACGCAACCAAATCTGCCGGATCCAGTTGCAATTTGTTGCTATGGTCCTCGTGTTCGTGGGGTGGAGGTGTGGGAGCACAAGCCGGACTATGAGGACTGCTCGAGTTGCCCAGTGACTGCCGTGATGCCCCGAGTGGCGCCGGGAGATGGCAGAGAGGTTTCGTTTGATTTTCCAGTATACATGTATAATAAAAGAAAACACGGATAAATCGTGGCCCCGTGCTGTTCTGCAGCGCCAGATCGGTACTACTGTGTCTGTGCTGCTATCTCTCGTGGGAGGGAGATGAGATGAGATGGCATGGCATGGCATGGGAACTGGGAACTGGGACCGGGGATGGTTCTGGGATGCTGGCACCCCTGGGACCGTACTTCCTCGACTTACGGGAGAGCAACCAGTCCAGTGTGTGCATCTATTCAACCAACGGACGAAATCATCGCTGTACTCTCTGGGATGTGGTCGAGGTAGGTGGGAGAGGATGCTGGCGTGATGACACCGTCCGATGGATCTGGTGGGTATTGCAGTACAGGACTGTACTGTATGAAGGGCGCACAAAGCATCCGTACAGTATCCATACAGTATCCATACATACTGCACTAGCCGTTGGTTGTTGGTGGTCTCGTCGTCGAAGCCTCACTTTTGGCCCTGGCTGCTCCTCAGACCTTGTGGCGCCCTCCCCTGTGGCTGCAGCTGTCTGTGGCTGTGAGTAACGTTAAGCCAGTTGCAGTAATCTTCTGGAAGAGAGATCGAAGGTATTCCTGGTCACGGTCCAACTTTGACTACTCGGTCTCTCCCCCGTCCCTGCGGCGATGACTCGAATCCGCTGTTATAGCTGCGTGCTTGCTTATTGAAACCGACGATGGCATACCCATCGATAGGCTGCAACACGCATTCGGGAGATGGGAGAGAGAGGATGTGAGAGAAGCACGAAGGCATGAGGTCGGTCGTGATCCAAGGGGAAGAGGCTGGAGGGCTGGGTTGTGGGAAACAAGGGCGAGGGAGGAAGAAGGCCGCCCGAAGGGGCCGGACCGGGGATACAATACACATAGCCAGTATAGACTCCAGGCAGGATCTGGCGGCCACCAACACAATGGTTGTGGCCTTGGATAGTGGGAACGCCCGTTGAACGCCTGAAATCTCGAGCTTAGGATTAATTCCCCATTTGCTCTTTGCTTTTTTGGCTTTTGGCTGGCCCCCTCGATCCCCCCCCTTAAAAGTTGTGCCTAATCAAGAGTCACTTACCAGTCCATCCAAGGCTCCCACTGAGGCTGCTCTTCCCTCTATACCAAAACGACTCACCTGGTAGCCCTTCCACACAGATATTCCAGGCACAATGTATAGCCCCCCCTAGCTGAGCCCTGGTTGTAAGTGTACGACTCATCCATGTGCAAGTAATAGCTGTTTGTGATGGTTGAAGGATAGTACTTAATGAAGCCATTTGCCCCTTCTCAACTCTTTTGACATACTACCCATACCATCTCGAAACAACCCATCCCAACTACTTAGCTATTCTGTCTCATATCACTATAGCCCAGTAATATCATTACATCAAACCCATCTGAGCTGCCAAACATCCATCTCTCTTGATAGCTATCCTTGCCCCATCATCTCAATACTCCGAATAGGACTTGAATAGCCAGACAAAGTCAACACCACCAAACAACACCAAAATCGCTTTGACTTCGAACTCAACTCAACTCATCAACTTCAACATGAGTACCGCTGCAAACAGAACCAACGGAATGGTCATTGTCTTAACAATCAATATGGCAGGCCGAAGAAGTAACACAGCTGGTAAGTTGCCAACCACTGGCTTTCCAATGGACAGCCCTACCTCCAACACAACCAACTTCACAAACAAGCAAGCACCCACTGACTCTTTATATAGCCGTTCGGCAGGCCGTTGTGGCACGGAGGGGCAACGACAACGAGAGAGACGACGGTAAGTTCATGCCTTCTTTCCCGCAAGACTCCTTTCGGACAATATTCTGACTCTTCTCTTGCAATAGACCGAGGGAACTAAGAGCCTCGTTTGGAGGCCCTGGGAACGGATCACTCAACTCTGCTGGGTACGTTTGAGTCATACGGGCATCTGATTTGGTGTCGCCCTGGTGGGCTGCGCTGGTTGTTTTGCTGTGTTTGGTGGCCGAAGACTTGGGATTTTAGGTGGCACCGTCGATTAGCTCTGCTCCGCCCCTCCAGGCGCTTGCGCATAGGGTTTAGCGATAAGAGCCGGGCACGTGGTGATAGCTTAAGCGAGCTCACCGGGGCTCTCCCCCTTTAAATCCCTCGCCTATCCTGGAGCCTGGCCTGGCTCGGTATCCCGACGCCTCCAATAAACAATCAGCGCCCCCAACCACCCAAAACCAGAACCTATTTTCATATACGAACACTCCGGGATCAAAGAAGCTAACTTTTATAAAAATAGGCATCCTTGGATATTCATTCTCAGCACCAATTTACCCGCGATGCATAAACCACCTTATGCTCGATTATCTTCATCCGATGGTGACGGCCGCCGCTCAATTATGGAGGAGCACAAGCTTGCTCTCCGAGTTGGAACCTCCTGTCTATAAAGAAACACCCCCACTCAACACACGCCGTTTATACACCCATTGCTAGTTATTACATTGTCGCTGCTCGAGATCATGTACGACAGTTTGCGCTTTGTTTCCTTCTTGGTTGTTTGACGCGGCGCCACACGCCTCTTTACATCATACATCATACATCAATGTATAAGAAAACACCAAAAAAAAGACGTTATGTCCCCCAATATCATCATCTTCATATATTACCGCCCTGGCCCAACACGCAAATTTGACTTTTCGTCCTCAACTTTTCAGACCTAGGTTTCTCTGCTGCTCACGTGGTACACTTGATCCTGTGGCAGCAACATGGTTGGACTTTTCAGCATTTGGATAACAATAGATTTCTTTACTTTTAGTTTTTCTTGCTCTCGTATTATATGAAGAAGCATTGACGCAAGTCTACTGTATTGATTTTCTCATTTTTTTTATTTCTTTTACTATCCCGTTAGCATTAGCCTGGCGGAACAATGCCATTGCATTTAGAGAGTTCTGGTTTATTTTTATACTTAGTTTCTGGACTTCTGTGGACTTCTGTGGACAAGCGCTTAGCGTGTTTTTAAATGATTTCTGAATGAGTTATCTGATAAGTAGGGTGGGGAATAAGATCTTTTGATTTGTTTAGTAACCAATGTATTCGTAGTATATTTGCTAGCCACACTTGACTTGCTTCTTAATATCTATAGTTTTCCATCTATACAATTCTTTATGACCTCAATTAGCACTTGTAAATGATGGATGGAATATGAATAAAGATCAAGTAGGATTTGGCTGTGCCGCCAGGTAGTATTCCCTCATAGTGTTGACAGGCCTTTAGACGTCCAACGTTCAGCTACCAACTTTGCATAGAAAATAAAGTTTGTTTGTCGCGATATTAGCTATGAGATACTTATCATGCTCTATGAGGAGTCACCACATGACGTACGAGACGCAAGGCTTTTAACAAGGTTGATCTGAGACGTTTGCCACAGCGGTTAAGCCCCGGCCAGATCCTGTAACCTATGAGCCCCCCCCCC
>Ga0247734_1001207_pt1 | contig 20040 bp, 12 predicted proteins | sample UWRJL103311B2_FD_180933 | JGI IMG/M metagenome (GOLD analysis project Ga0247734, IMG submission 180933) | Plant litter microbial communities from Arlington Agricultural Research Station in Wisconsin, United States - UWRJ-L103-311B-2 | ecosystem: Environmental > Terrestrial > Plant litter >... | reverse complement strand
GTTAATGATCTTCCCTTGCACGTTAAACACAAACAACGCCCCGTCGCTGTCTTTGTCAGTTCCTATGATCAAGCTTTTTGCAGGATCTGAGGAATTGATCCATATTGCAGGATCATCTGTATCGTGTTGTACCGTATCGGTTACTATCAATGGTTTTAAGGCCGCAACAATTGTGGTATCATTAGCCTGTCCTGATTTATTTTGAGTTGAAGTACCATTGCATGCGGCTAAACCCGCAAGCAATGGTAGTATTATATAGATACTTTTAGTCATTTTATTCTATCTGGTAAGGTCAAACTTCACACCCAGGTTAAATCTGGTTGTATAATATTCCATTTGCATTGTGCGTGATGAAACCCCTTGATAATAACGTAACGGCTGATTGGTGATATTGTTGACTTCAGCAAAGATACGTACCGATTTACGCAGGGTGTAAGATGCATTGGCGTCAAGGAATGTCTGTTTGTCGTAGTAGCGGTCTTCAAAATCACTACCACCGAGTTCATCAAGATAAGCAGCAGCATAATTAAGTGAAAGCCTTGCAGAGAACTTTTTGTTTTCCCATGATACCGATGCATTGAACATATGTGGTGCGGTACCTGGTAAAGATATACCTGTCCTTTTTTCACCGTCCTCGTTGTAAATACCGTCTGCTTTAGATTTCGTGTACGTATAGTTTGTATATATACCAAAACCTTTAAGGAAAGCACCCGGAAGGAAATCAAGCTGACGTTGCAATGCTACCTCAAATCCGTAAACTTTTACGCTTTCACCATTTCTGCCTTGTGTGAGCGTCCAGGTTTCGCCGGCAGGAACCGGGTTAGGCAGGTCTGGAAACTGCGTAGCAAAAGAAGCGGTAGTCAGGTTTTCATCACGGAAGTTGTAGATAAAATCATTTATCTTTTTATAAAATACTCCACCGGATATCAGACCTACAGATTTGAAATAATACTCTCCCATTAAATCATAGTTATATGCATAAGATGCTTTCAAATCAGGATTACCAGCATCAATTGCACTGTCATCAAGTACGGTATTTACGTATGGGGAAAGCGCATAGTAATTTGGACGCGCGATAGCAGTAGTTGCAGCAGCCCTGATAATGAAGTTTTCTAAAGGAATGTATTTAAATGTAATTCCTGGCAATACGTTGAGGTAACTGTTTTTCACCGTTCGCGAGCCTTCCAGCTCTTCTTCATTCTGTATCAGGTTACCCTCATAGTTGATACTTGTGTTTTCAAGCCTCACACCAGCAATCAGGCTTAGTTTACTGCTTAAGTCCTGGTCGAAACGTAAGTACCCAGCAGTGATTGTCTCTTTCGCATGATAGTTTGCGGCCAGATATTCTTTAGGTACATCTTCATTGCTGAACAATGAAGCATTATTCAGGTCCAGGCCACCCAGGTACTTTTTAGAAGCAAATGTTCCAGGGACATATTTTGAGTCAGGGTTCCAGTTTTCACCGCCCCAGTATTGTTGCTGTGCAAGGGCCAGGGTCCCCATGTTATCGCCAGTTGGCTCGTATTCTGTATAGGTATTGTTCCTCTCTTTGTTTTTTAAGCGCAAACGTCCACCAAAACGAAGTCGTCCTTTTTGGTCGTTGATCAGGCTGAACGGAATCCTGAAATTCAGCTTCATACCCAGTTCATCTTCTTTAGTTTTATCAGTATTCTGACTGATAGTTCCCAATTCATAGTCTTCTAAAGCAGTATTTCCAGATGGCCTAAGCAATGGGAACTTTTCAGGTCCAAAATCGCTGCCAAAGTTTACCCCCTCTGTTTCATATTCTATATATCGCTCATTTGGACGGTATTCACTCGCAGTAGAATAACTTACTGCCCAGTCTACGTCTAATTTAGAGCCTATTAAGTGATCACCACGCAATGAGTAATTCTGCACCTTTTGCTCTTCCAAACGGGTGCTTTTTACGCGGTTATTATCTATCCCTCCTTTAGTTTGACGGTTAATGCCACCTTCAAAACCGGTAATGTTGTTATTTACATCATAAACAGGTTCTATGTCTTTGTACGACAAACGGTAACGGTTTTCCCTGTCATCACGCCAGTTATACATGGCATTAAAGCTAATCCTGTTTTTTTCATTGAATTTGTAATCAACTGCCGCTGCTGCACTACGACGGATACGGACTACATCATATTTCCTGATATCCTGTTCTTCCACATAGGTATTTCCAAAATCATCTTTTTTCCATACCGCTTCCACATTGTCAGATCCGTAATTGTTACTGTTTAAAGATCCGCTCAATACAATGCCCAGTTTTTTGTCCAGAAAACGGTTTCCATAAACAAATGCCGCATTGTATAAAGGTTTGTCGCGAATAGGACTATATCCGCCAGATAAAGTAGCTGAAATACGTTCGCCATTAGGGGCCGCCCTTGTGATTAAGTTTACCGAACCTCCAATAGCATCAGCATCCATATCCGGTGTAAGCGTCTTGTTCACTTCTATCGTTTGGATCATATCAGAAGGTATGAGGTCCATTTGCACACGGCGGTTATCGCCTTCGGCGGATGGGATCCTGTCACCATTCAGCGTTACCGAGTTCAATTCGGGTGCTAAACCGCGGATGATGATATTTCTTGCTTCACCCTGATCGTTCTGCATAGTTACACCCGGGACACGTTTCAGTGCATCGCCAATATTGGCATCAGGAAAACGACCTACCTGATCTGCAGATACGATATTGGTAATGTTAGGGTTGTTCTTTTGAACATTCAGTGCTTTGGCCTGGCCGCGGAGACGGTCACCCATAATCACTACTTCTTTACCCTGGATGGCAGCTTCGTCCATATTGATGTTGAGCGCCACTAATTTTCCGGAGGTAATTTTTACAGGTACCATGTAAGAGTTATAACCGATATAGGTTACCGTTAACTGGTAATCCCCTGCAGGGACGTTTAAGAATTGGAACTTGCCATACGCATCGGTAATGGTATGGATATTCCCCGGGCTGAGCCTCAAAATGGCACCCGGCAGAGATAGTTTCTGACTGTCGGTTACCTGACCTGTAAGCAGTCCGCTCTGTGCGTAGGTTACGATTGACATTAATGTCATCAGGACCGCTAGTAGTAGATTTTTTTTCATGAATCTTGATTTGTTATCTTGTTTTTTATGTGAATAAGCAGGCCGGTTTGGCGCTTATTTTTTCAATGCCGGCAAGTTGTGATTGTGCCGGGCGGCAAGCAAATTTTCAATGTTATATAAAGTATACAAGGCTGGAGGAAGCGTATACCTCATGGCTACAAACACAAATAAATACCTATATAACAGATGATTAGCACATTTAAAACATCCATTAACTTACTGTTAAGCCTGTGTTAGCCATACGTTACCGTCTCAGATTGACTGTAAAAAAGCAACAAGGTTGTCGCCTTGCGGTAGGTTAAGTTTCTTACGTAACCGATATCTGGCAATGCGAAGGCTGTCCTGTGAGATGGCCAGCATTGCTGCCATATCCCCAGAGTCCATATTCATCTTCAGCAGCGAAACCAGCTTTAAATCAGTAGCAGTAAGATTTGGAAACTGCTGATTAAGTTTTTCAAAAAACGACCTGTGGATTTGCTCAAATACTTTACTGAAATCGTTCCAGTAACTGTCATTGTTAAAGTCCTGATTGATCTGGCCAATCATCTGCCTCAGTTGTTTTTTCTGGTCACGTTTATCATCTTTAACCATTTCTTCAAGTTGCTCTCTAAGCCCCTCAAGCACCTGATTTTTTTTGATTACATGTAAAACGTGTGTGCTGAGTTCTTTAGATTTGAGTTCTATTTCCTGCTTTAACTGCACCTCTTCCAGTTCTTTGTTTTTTAGCCCCGCTTCCATCAGCAGTTTTTCTGCTTCGAGGATGGCTATATTTTTCTGGCTTACTTGCTGTTCGCTTTTGAGCTTGATCCGGTGACGACTGATAATCAATAAGCCGGCAATAACCAATAAAACAATAACTACCACTGTGGCAACGGTAACAATAACATTCACCTTACGCTCGTTTTGCAGGTTCCTGATTTCCTCATTTTTCTTTTCCGCGTCATTCAACGATTGCAAAAAAGCCATTTGCCTGCCGGTTTCCAACGAATAAATCTCCATGAGGTAAGACCTGGCGGTTTCTGAATAATAAAAGGCGCTGTCATTCCTGCCTATCAGATTGTAGGTTTTGGAGATATCACGGTAAGCCGAGCTGACCTGATAGATTTCATTATGTTGCCTGGCAAGCTTTAACGCAGTTTGAGACTGTTGCAGCGCTTTTTTCAGGTTACCTGTTTTACGATAGATATCACCAATATTATTTACAACTTCTATAGACTGAACTGTCTGGTTTGAAGCTTGATAAATTGCCAGGGCAGACTGGAAGTACAACATTGCCTGGTCATACTGGGCGAGGTCTTCGTGGATGCTGCCTATATTTTCATAAATCCCGGCAATACCTTCCTTATTATTGATAACAGTGTACGCATCCAGTGCTCGTTTTTGATAATTAAATGCACTGTCATAAAGTTGCTTTTTTTCCATCAGGTGCCCTAGTTTGCCATAGGTAACTGCAGTCCCACGCCTGTCGTTCAGCGCCCGGTATACCTTTAGCGCCTGGTCATAACTGCGCCTGGAACTGTTCATTTCTTTGTTGTAATAATACAGCGTACCCAGTTTAACGAAGATGTCACCCAGCAGGTCATTGCGTTTCGACTTTTCAAACAGCCTTTTTGCATCCAGGTAATATTGCAGCGCCCTGGTGTAGTAGCCCAGATGAAAGCAAATTTCACCCATATCTTTGAGTGATGTGCCCTGTAGTACAAGGTCGCCCATATTCACCGCCTCAAGATTTCTCTTTTTCAGCGCCAGAAACTCAGAGTCGGGCCGGGCAGAAAGATTCAGTTTTAAGCTCCCTTTAGCAAAATCATCGTGTAACAACTGTGCAGAGCTGTTGGTACAACAGATAAAAACAGTTAGCAAAATCAGCAGGAAAAAACCAGCTGAACGTTTATTGATGGTCATGAGCAGGTGCTAGTGTATATTAGGGATTTAGAAACAGTCACAAATTAGCTATCCTAATGTTAATTCAATGTTAAATCAAGGTGATCAGCGAAAGATTAACATGAATGGTACTGAATACGAAAAAACAGTTCTGCCATTTATTATTGTTGACACAAAAATGACAATTAATTACATAAAGAACACGCTAACTCTCAAGGCTGATACTATTTTTGTGCAGGATATGAAAGTTGCTGTTTTGTTTTTTTTATTTCTTGGTTTCTTTCTGTTGACTGGGCATGCTGATGTTCATTCCGAAGTACGTCATCATAATGCCAGCTTTGTTCCTGCACGATACAATTCACTAGCAGAACAGACACAGTCGGTAAATTTCAGCAAGGAATTTCCGCTGATCAAAAACAATAGCCTGAGCGAAAGAAAAGATGATGCTACCAGCATCGAAAATGAGGATGATGAAGAGAATTCTGTTTTCTCCAGGAAGATCTCATTAATCACCAATTATTTTGTAACCCTCGCTGCCCTTTCCCTTCTAAGTTGTTTCTTTTACTATATCAAAAACCGACTGCCTTTTTGCAGTTTCGTTTCGTATACCTCCTCCCATAAATACATATTACAAAGAGTTTTAAGGATTTGATCAATTGATATTTTAGTTGCTTAGGTTGTAATCCTGCATTTTAATGCAGGTTCCCTGGTAGCTGATAATTTCTTTTTATTCCAGGGGATCGTTGATCCCAATCATCAAATCGCTTAACAACCATTTAATACCATGAAGAGAATTGTAATGCTCATGGGCTTGGGCGCTATCTTGTGCCATACAAGCTGTACCTCCAAAAAACAAGAAAAAAAGGAAGAAGCCAAATATACGGTGACCAGCCCTGTAGCAGTAGACACCTCCTTTACCAAGGAATATGTATCGCAAATCAAATCTGTCCGCAATATCGAAATCAGGGCACTTTCCAAAGGATTTCTGCAAACTATTTATGTAGACGAAGGCCAGTCAGTAAAAGCTGGCCAGCTGCTGTTCAAAATTATGCCGAAAATGTATGAAGCTGAGTACCAAAAAGCACAGGCTGAAACAAGGGCTTCTACCATAGAATTGCAAAATACCAAAACGCTGACAGATAAAAACGTAGTGTCAAAAAACGAGCTCTCCATGGCACAGGCCAAACTTGACCAGGCTAAAGCTGAGATGGCCCTTGCAAAATTCCACCTCACTGCTACAGAAGTGCGTGCTCCCTTTGATGGTACTATTGACCGTATTCCCTTGAAATTGGGCAGTCTGATTGATGAAGGTGAATTGCTGACCAGCCTTTCAGATAATACCCAGATGTTTGCCTATTTCAATGTCTCAGAGCCAGAATACCTGGACTACCAGACAAATATAAAGGGGCGCGGGAACAACACAGTGAGCCTTCTACTGGCCAATAACGAACTTTTGAAATACAAAGGTCAAGTGCAGACCATTGAAAGTGAATTTAATAGCGAAACAGGAAATATAGCTTTCAGGGCTAAGTTTCCTAATCCTGATAAGCTGTTAAAAAACGGTGAAACCGGTAAAGTTCAGATGGTAGTCCCATTGAGAAATGCATTGGTAATCCCTCAAAAGGTAACATATGAAATTCAGGATAAGATCTATGTTTTTGTAGTTGATGGAAAAGGCGAAGTACATTCGCGCAATATTACCATCGGCGCTGAAATGTCTGATTTATACGTGGTATCTGGTGGCCTTGCCGTAACTGATAAAATACTGCTCGACGGTGTCCAAAAGGTGAAAGACAATGATAAAATCAAATATGAATTTATTGCACCTAAAGAGGTAATCTCCCGTCTTCAATTGAAAGCAGAATAGTAGTTCAATCCTAAAAACAATTCTATGTTTAGTAAATTCATACACAGGCCCGTCCTGTCTATAGTTATATCACTTATCATTGTGTTTCTGGGGGTTTTGGCTATGACCCACCTTCCAGTTACGCAATTCCCCTCTATCTCACCGCCTAAGGTGAATATTACTGCCGAATACCCGGGAGCTAACGGCGAGCTCATGATTAAATCGGTTATCATTCCCCTGGAAAGGGCAATTAATGGGGTGCCAGGAATGAAATACATGGCCTCAGATGCAGGTAATGATGGTGAGGCTACCATCCAGGTGATCTTTAACCTGGGTACCGACCCAAATCAAGCCTCTGTTAACATTCAGAACCGTGTAGCTTCAGTAGTGAACAAACTACCGCCTCTTGTGGTACGTGAAGGTGTGAAGATTACCCGTGAGGAATCAAATATGCTGATGTACATCAACCTTTACAGTAAAGACCCAAAAGTAGACCAGAAATTCCTGTTCAACTTTGCTGATATTAACGTACTGTCTGAATTAAGACGCGTTGACGGCGTTGGGGTTGCTGATATTTTGGGTAACCGCGAATACGCAATGAGGATCTGGTTGAAGCCAGACCGTATGCTGGCCTATAAAATATCTGCTGATGAAGTACTTGAAGCACTGAACCAGCAAAGTCTTGAGGCCTCGCCTGGTAAAACGGGTGAAAGTTCTGGTAAACGCTCACAATCATTTGAGTATGTATTAAAATACTCAGGCAGGTTTACCACCAAAGAAGGATATGAAAACATCATCCTCAGGTCGAGCGCAAATGGTGAAATCCTGCGCCTGAAGGATGTGGCAAATATAGAGTTTGGAAGTTCTATGTATGACATCTACTCCAACCTCAACGGCAGGTCTTCTGCCGCCATTACAGTAAAACAGTCTTATGGAAGTAATGCCAGTCAGGTAATTAAAGATATCAAGGCTAAAATGGAAGAACTGAAGAAGACATCTTTTCCAAAAGGAATGGATTATGAGATCAGTTATGATGTTTCCAAATTCCTGAACGCTTCGATAGAAAAGGTAATCCACACGCTGGTAGAAGCATTCTTCCTGGTGGGATTGGTAGTGTTCCTGTTTCTGGGCGACTGGCGCTCTACACTGATCCCTGCTATAGCAGTACCAGTATCGCTGATTGGAACCTTTGTGTTTATGCAGTTTTTTGGCATCACGCTGAACCTGATCACCCTGTTTGCACTGGTGCTCGCCATTGGAGTCGTCGTCGATGATGCGATTGTGGTAATCGAAGCCGTGCATGCCAAGATGGAGGAAGACCATCTTCCTCCCCTGCAGGCTACGATAAAGGCTATGCATGAAATCAGCGGTGCTATTATTGCCATTACATTTTTAATGGCGGCGGTATTTATACCCGTTGCATTTATGTCTGGTCCCGTGGGTATTTTCTACCGGCAGTTCTCTATCACTATGGCCACGGCGATCATTCTCTCAGGTGTAGTGGCGCTAACACTTACTCCAGCATTATGTGCGATGATGCTGAAGAACAACCATGGTAAAAACAAGAAGAAAAACGCGCTGGATAAAGGCCTTGACGGATTTAACAATGGCTTCAACCGTCTTTCGGGCAGGTACCAGAGAATTTTGGGGAATATTGTTAACCGGAGATCGGTCACCTGGTTGATGCTGCTCGCTTTCTGTGCAGGAACATATTTTCTAAGTGACAGTGTTCCTTCAGGTTTTATACCAAATGAAGATCAGGGTATGTTTTATGCAATTATTCAAACGCCTCCAGGTTCATCTCTTGAGCGTACCAATCAAATTGCTGAAAGGTTACAGAAGATTGCAGAAAACATGGAAGATGTGAAATCAGTTTCTTCACTGGCGGGTTATGAAATCCTGACAGAGGGAACAGGTGCCAATTCCGGAACCTGTCTGATTAACCTTAAAAGCTGGGAAGACCGTAAACACAACGTTCAGGAGGTAATGAATGAACTGGAAGAGAAATCTAAAGACATCACAGGTGCCACCATTGAGTTCTTCCAGCCACCAGCAGTACCGGGATATGGAGCGGCAGGTGGATTTGAATTGCGCCTGCTCGATAAAGCTGGATCCGGCGACTTCAAAAAAATGGAGACGGTGAGTAAAGATTTTGTGAAAGAACTGAGCAAACGGCCTGAGCTGGCTTCTGTATTTACTTTCTATAGTGCAAGTTTTCCGCAGTACATGTTAAAGGTAGATAATGATATTGCCCAGCAAAAAGGTGTAACCATCGAAAATGCCATGAATACGCTGTCAACCCTGATAGGAAGTAATTACGAAACCAACTTTATCAAATATGACAGGCAGTATAAAGTAATGGTACAGGCCTTGCCCGAATACAGGGCACTGCCTCAGGATGTGCTTAAACTCTATGTGAAGAACAACCGTGATGAAATGGTACCGTTTTCTGCCTTCATGAAAATGGATAAAGTTTATGGTTTATCAGAGATTACCCGTCACAATATGTACAATGCATCCGAAATCAGTGGATCGGCAGCGCCCGGATTTAGTAGTGGTACGGCCATCAGCGCCATCAATGAAGTAGCAGAAAAAACGCTGCCAAGAGGATTTGGCATTGACTGGGCTGGTATTTCCAAGGATGAGGTAGCCCGTGGTAATGAAGCGGTGTACATTTTTCTGATCTGTCTTGGCTTTGTTTACCTGATCCTGGCTGCGCAGTATGAAAGTTTCATCCTGCCAATGGCAGTTATTTTCTCTTTGCCTGCAGGTATTTTTGGTGCCTTTTTTCTGCTTAAAATATTCGGACTGGAGAATAACATTTATGCCCAGGTATCGCTGGTGATGCTCATTGGCTTGCTGGGTAAAAATGCGGTACTGATAGTAGAATTTGCGGTACAAAAACATAAAGATGGATATACCGTGCTCCAGGCAGCTATGGAAGGTGCAAAAGTGAGGTTCCGTCCAATCCTGATGACCTCTTTTGCTTTCATCGCAGGATTGATCCCATTGGTATTTGCCTCCGGACCCGGGGCAATCGGGAACAGGACTATTGGCTCTGCTGCGGCAGGTGGTATGCTTTTCGGAACTATATTCGGTGTGCTGATCATACCTGGATTGTATTTCATATTCGGCACTATCGCTGCAAAAACAATTCTAGTTAAAAATGAAGAAGAGAACCCTTTAACTGAAGAAATTGATCACAATGTATAAACGCAATATAAAACAATGCATTGGCCTGGCAGTATTCTGTCTGGCCATTGCAAGCTGTAAAATCCCGGAGATTAAACAGCAGGCAGAGAACAGATCAGTTCCAGAATCCTTTACCAGCAACAAAGATACCACCAATATGGCGGCCATCCAGTGGCGGAGCTTTTTCACGGACAGCAACCTGGTTAACCTGATAGACACTGCCCTTAAACATAACCAGGAACTGAACATCACGCTACAGGACATTGAAATCACCAAAAACGATGTCAGGTTTAGACAGGGCCAGCTATCACCAACAGTTGGTGCCAGGCTTGGGCTTGGTGTAGAGAAAGTTGGAAGGTACACCAGTCAGGGAGCGGGTGACGCGACTACTGAAATTGCACCGGGCAGGGAAACACCAGATCCGTTGATGGATTATTCTGCCTCAGTTTATGCAAACTGGGAAGTGGACATCTGGAAAAAACTCCATAATGCAAAAAAAGCAGCTATTACCCACTATCTGTCAAGTGTGGAAGGTAAAAACTTTGTGCTGACCAACCTGATTACGGAAGTTGCCAATTCGTATTATGAATTGCTGGCACTGGACAATAAGCTGGCGATTGTCCAACAAAATATCACACTACAAAGAAATGCGTTAGAGATTGTCAAAATACAAAAAGAAGCAACAAGGGTAACAGAACTGGCTGTTCAGAAATTCAGGGCTGAGGTGCTGAATTCAGAGAGTCTTGAATTTGCCATCCGCCAGGACATTACTGAAACAGAAAACAAGATCAATTTTCTGCTGGGACGTTATCCACGTCCAATCCAGCGGGATAAAGGCGACTTCTTAAAATTAATGCCTGCGCTGGTACATTCTGGTATTCCGTCTCAATTGCTGGCGAACCGGCCAGACATTAAACAGGCAGAACTGGAGCTGGCGGCTTCAAAACTTGATGTAAAAGTAGCCCGCGCAGAGTTTTATCCATCTTTCGGTATTTCCGCAGCATTTGGCTTACAGGCCTTCAAGCCTTCTTATTTTGTGAAATGGCCAGAATCGGTATTGTACTCTTTAGCTGGCGACCTTGCTGGACCGCTGATTAACAGAAACGGCATCAAAGCTGAGTTTTTAAGTGCCAATTCACGTCAGCTACAGGCGATGTATAACTACGAAAAGACCATATTGAATGCCTATATGGAAGTTTCCAATCAGTTGTCCAACATTGATAACCTGAGTAAGAGCTATGAACTGAAGTCTAAAGAAGTGGATGCACTGGCGAAATCTATAGACATTTCAAACGACCTGTTCAGATCGGCACGAGCTGATTATCTGGAAGTTCTAATGACGCAGAGAGATGCGCTCGCATCTAAACTGGAGCTGGTAGAAAACAAACAGCAGCAGCTAAATGCGGCAGTGACCATCTACCGAAACCTCGGAGGCGGCTGGAAGTAGCCTTCACTACAATAAATCAAAAGCAGTGCATCATACGATGCGCTGCTTTTTTATTTATACTGCTTTCTAAAGACCAGGCATTGGTGTAATAATTGATAATTCAGTTATACAACTGAATTTTAAGTTGTATAACTGCAAAATAAGTTATATGTTAGCGTTATGGAAGAGCTGACAAAAACAGAAGAACGTATCATGCAGGTTTTATGGAAGTTAGAAACTGCATTTGTTAAAGATATTATAGACCACCTGGACGAACAGCCCAAACCTCCTTATAATACGATATCCTCGATTGTGAGGATCCTGGTGAAGAAAAGATATCTCTCTTACAAGGCGTATGGCAAAACCTATGAATACTTCCCGGCTATCAGCAAGGAGGAATATACAAAGACTACTTTCTCAAAAATACTGAGCGGATACTTTGATAATTCGCCGGCGAGCCTGCTTTCTTTTATGGTGAAAGAGCAACAACTAAGTGATAAAGACATAGAGGAATTGAACGCATTAATCAATAAAAAATGACGGATTTTCTGGTTTATCTCTTCCAGGCGAGTATCAGCCTGGCTGCATTCTTTGTCATTTACACCTTGTTTCTCAAAAATTTAACCTTTTTTAGAGCCAACAGGGCATACCTATTAACTGCATTACTACTCAGTTTTGCCATTCCACTGCTCAAAATCGAACTACCTGCTGAAGCAGCAATTTTTCAACAGGACAGCACAATCGGCGTTAAAATTGAGGAACTCAGCATAAGATCAATGCGACCTATTGCCGACAGTTCCCAATCTTCTTTACCACCCGGCGCGATCCTATTCTACGTCTATGTATTTTTCGCGAGTCTTACACTATTGAAGGGATTAAACGCCTTATATGTCTTGATCAGTTATACAAGAACTACTTCAATCCCAATAAATGGATTAAAAGTAATCTATAAAAACACTGGATTTGCCAACTGTTCCTTTTTCAACTACGTATTTATTAACCCCTCAAAACTAAATGCAGGCGAAACTGAAATGCTTTTGAACCATGAACAGGTGCACGCAAAACAATGGCATTCAGCTGATAAGGTATTTTTGTTGTTTTGCAAATCGGTAATGTGGTTTAATCCATTGGTCTATTTGTACGATAAGGAATTAGAGAAAGTACATGAATTTGAGGCCGATGCAATTGTATCCAATCCTGATGATAGAAAAAACTACGCCCGGATGCTCATGAAAATGGCAAATGGAACGCAACTGCATGCCTTGACCCACAATTTTGGGAAACATCCCGTTAAGGAGCGCATTTTTATGCTCTTCAACAATCAGTCTAAAAAATGGTCTGTATACGCTTATGCACTAATCATTCCAGTATGCATAGGTTTATCTTCCCTTTTCTCTGCTGCGTCTGTATCGGCCTACACCTTGTCCCCCTCCCCTTTTACGTTGATTATTGATCCTGGACACGGTGGATCTGACAATGGGGCCGTAATTGGGCAACTCAATGAGAAGCAGCTTACGCTGGCACTTGCCAGTAAGGTACGCTTACTCGCTGAAGTTAAAGGAATAAAAGTAGTTAGCTCCAGAAGCACTGATGCGCATGTGAGCTTAAAAGACAGGGCCCGCATCAAAGGTGACTTCCTTTTGTCCCTTCATTTCAACACATCTGCTAACCGCAGGCAAAATGGAATTGAAATCATATCCAGCCATTCTGCAAGTACAGCCAGGCTATCGCAAATCGAACAGTTAAGTTACCGCCTTTACCAGAACTTCAAATCATTGCATGGTATTGCCACCAGCCAATTTGCCAGGAGCGTTACAGGTAGTTATATCTTAAAAAACAGTAACGCCCCAAGTATTATGCTGGAGCTTGGGTATTTGAGCAACACGGGCGATAGAGAGTTTCTTATTGATCCTTCCTATCAGGATAAAATGGCCCGGGCCATTGTAAAATCAGTGATAGAATATAGCAATACACAAAAAAAATATAAGCTTAACTGATTAGGCTGATAATATCGCAGATGAAGTTTTTACTCCTATTATTTTCTTTGTTCTGCTGCCAGGGCTCACTAAATTTGTATGCACAGTCACCTGTGATGACTGATTCGGCCCGTAAAATAAAAATTGACACAGCCCGTGTACTAAAAGAGGTTAAGGTGCTGGGATCAAGGCCTTTTATAGAACATCACCTGGACCGTACAACTGTTAATGTGAGCGCTTTGCTGTCCAATACAGGTACAACGGTTGTTGAGGTATTAAACAATACTCCGGGTGTTGAAATCATCGATCAGACAATTTCCCTTAGAGGAAAAGCAAATATGGTGATTTACATGGATGGCAGACAGTCGTTCCTAACCGGCAAAGACCTCATGAATTATTTGCAGTCGTTACCAGCAGGCAGTATTGATAAAATTGAAATAATGGTCAATCCGCCAGCAAGTTTCCATGTAAACGGGAATGCCGGAGTAATTAACCTCATTACCAAAAAAAACAGATCGCAAGGACTTAGCGGAACGCTTTCCTTAGGTTATGGGCAAGGGAAGTACGGCAAAACAATTGATAATATTAGCTTGAATTACCATAGCGGAAAATTTAATGTATATGGTAATTTAGGTTACTCCGATCACAACAACTATTACGATGTTGACCGCAGCAGAATCATAACTAGCCCTAATTCGAATTACAATGTTGATCAGGAAAATGATGAGCGGAGTAATATGAAAGGATACAACTACAAAACCGGGTTCGACTATGAAATGGATAAATTCAACAGTATTGGATTAGAATTTAATAGTTTAAATGATAATTACACTGAAAGCGGAATTTACAAACTCGCATTTAAACAGCCTGGTGAGTTGCCCGATTCAATTATCAAAACTGCTAGTATTCTTACAGAAAGGACAAATACAAAAATATTCAACCTAAATTATGCCCACAAATTCAAAACACCAGAAAAAAACATTCATTTTGATCTGGACTACCTTAACTACGATAAAAAATCCGATCAAAATTTAAACACAAACAGTTACTTTTCTGAAAATACCGTACCTTACAATAGCTATTTACTTCAAACCAATAATAAATTTGAGGCAGATATATTTAGTGCCCGAATAGACTACCACTCCCCTGTTTTGCTGGGGCTGACATTGGAAACCGGCATACAGACAATTCATTCTGAGACGAATAGCACAAATACATATAATGGAGAGCTGATTAACTTTAATTTAGAAGGACAATTTTTGACAAATCTTTTAACATACCGTGAAGACATCAATGGGGCATACGTAAACCTGAGTAAATCTATCCGGAATTTTGCCATACAGGCCGGGCTGCGATACGAACATACAAACGCTGAAATCAACCGGTTGCAAAATGATAACCCTATAAATGATTTGATTCGTTATAACTCTGGAAATTTGATCCCGACCGCATATCTGTCTTATAAACTCGATTCTGCAGGAAGAAACAATTTATTGTTCTCTTTTGGAAGACGGGTTTCTAGGCCGTCCTATCAAAACCTGAACCCATCCATTTTCTTTTTTGACAGGTATACATCTAATAAGGGTAACCCATTACTGCAACCAGAACGTACTTCTAATATTGACTTATCCTATAATCACGGAAGTAACTTTTCACTGGGCAGCTCATTCAGCTATTCACGAAATGCGATTATACCCTTTTATAAATTTACCGGCAACGAATTGGTTAACACAAGTGTTAATATTGAAAGGGTGACCAATTACCAGTTATACGCCAGTTATTCCTTTGCTGCAACAACGAAATGGTCCATCAACCTCTACCAGGAACTAACACGCTCCATTTATAAAGGCCAGGTGGCAGGTTATGGTGATTTAAATAATACAATAACAGCTTACCGATTTACCGGGAGTACCCAATACAAAATCTCAAGTACGTGGAATACAGAACTGAACGGACAATATCGCTCCAGAAGAACATATGGGCAAGGCATTTATAGTCCTTTACTGGTTCTAAATACTTCTGTCCAAAAAAAAATATTCAATAATCAGGCTACGCTTAGTGTGGTTGCGAGGGATGTTTTCCATACCTCAGTGATTAAGAGGGATATTGAACTAAATGATGCCCATATATACATAAGGAATGAAAATGATACCCAGGTGATTACCCTGAGTTTCACTTACAAATTTGGTACCGGAGGAACTGGCAAATCTTCAAAGTCAGGATTGGAAAACGAAAAGAAAAGAGTGGGAATATAACATAGCTATCAATTTATAATCTGCTGTAACACTATTAAACATACGTATATGACGTCTTATCACCTAAAGCATATTTTATTACTACTCTGCATCATCGTATGTGTACTATCACGGTCGGCAGCGCAAAACAAACCTGGTGTTACCATAAAAGGAACCATTAAAAACACAAAAGATGAGCCGGTTGATGGTGCAACGTTATTCCTCAAAGACAGTGATAAAGGTCAGGTGGCCAAACAAGGTATGAGTAATCAGGATGGCACATTCGTTTTGGATGCCGTTCCCGGTAATTATGTGCTTTCTATAAGTTACCTTGGCGCGCTCTCTTATCAAAGTGGTATTATAAAAGTTGCTGAAGATCTCAATCTAGGTAGTATACAGGTTGCTATTACCAGCCGTAGCTTAAAGGAAGTAATGATACAAAGTGTTAAAGACAAGCCGATACTTGAAATTGAGGGAAGAAAACTTATTTATAATGTACAAAACAGTATTACCTCACAAGGGACCAATGCATTGGAGGTTCTGAGAAAAACACCCGGCGTAATTGTCAACCAGGATAACACAATTACACTTAATGGTGCCAGCGGCGCCCTGGTAATGGTCAATGGCAGACAAACGTACTTACAAGCCGAAGAACTTGCACAACTGCTGAAATCTCTGCCTTCTTCCGATTTAAAGTCTATAGAAGTGATTAAAAATCCATCTGCTGAATACGATGCGGCCGGTACAGGAGGCATTATTAATCTGGTACTTCAAAAATTAACTATTCAGGGTTTCAATGGAAGCATGAATAACGGTCTTGCGTATGGTAAAACGCTAAAACAGAATACAAACATAAATCTGAACCTGCGGCAGGGTAATCTAAATCTCTTTGCGCGCTACAACCATAATTTTGGATATTACGCAATGGACTATGATAATGACAGAACTACGAATGGAAAAATTTATCTCAATACCAGTCATGATGTAGACAAACAGCGCAGCGTAGGATCAACTGTCGGGGCTGACTATTTTATCGACACCACTAAAACTATTGGTATTGTAGTGAATGCTAATTTTAGAAATGGTGGCGGTGTAATAGATCCCATAACCCATATTTTTGATCAGCCCAGTGGCGACCTGCTGCAAACGCTAAGGAGCCAGAGTACTTACCCTGTTCAACATGCCAATAGGTACAGTGGGAATTTGAACTACCGTTATAAAGGAAATAATAGCCAGACGCTCGACATTGATGCCGATTTTGGATATTTTGACAGCGCAACAGATAACCTCAGCACCAATACCTTTTATTTGCCCGACGGGCAGTTTCAATCATCCAACAATTTCCTGGTATCAAACAGCAAGGATATCAAACTATATGCCTTGAAGGCCGATTATGGATTTTCCGTTGGGATTGGAAAAATGATGACGGGCGCAAAACTGTCCAGCGTTAATTCTGACAATGTATTTAACCGGTACGACGCCAATGGCAGCCAAAACGTAATTGACATTGACTTGTCCAATACCTTTAAATATACCGAACGGATAACCGCTGGCTACCTAAAATACGAAAGCCAAATCAGTAAACAGCTGAGTATGGATATTGGCGTACGGCTGGAGCATACACATTCTGATGGTAACCTACAGCCCAGGGAGGGCAATAGTCAACAGGCTACCACTGTTACAAGAAACTACCTCAATATTTTTCCTACAGCGGGGTTGAACTATAAGACAGAACATTCGGGGACTTATAACCTGAGTTTCGCCCGACGTATTGATCGTCCCGCCTATAACAGCCTTAACCCTTTTTCTTATCCGGTTGATGAACTGTCCTACTGGACGGGAAACCCTTTTCTTCAGCCACAATATACCAATACTTTATCTCTGCAATACAGTTATAAGAGTACTACAATAGCCGCTGGTTATACACACACCACTGATCTGAGCAGTAGTGTAACGGAAGTGCTGGACTCCAACAGGGTGATTATGGTGCCAAGAAATATAGGCTTACAGAACAACTTCAATCTGACAGTAACGCAGCAGCTTAAACTCACCGCCTGGTGGAATATGAGTATGACTGCGATCGGATACCATTTGGAGAATAACGTTGGGACCATACAGTATGGGAGCTATACACCAAGCAGGTTTTCCGGTACGGCCAATGTTCAGCAAACATTTAAACTGCCTGGTCACATTACAGCTGAAATCAGCAGCGTAGTCAATTCAAAAAGGATAGCTGGTTTAAACACTTATATAAAAGGAAATTCACAGGTTGATTTGGGTTTGCAAAAAAATGTACTTCAGGATAAAGCTACAATAAGGCTGACTGCTTCTGACATCTTCAGGAGCAACCGGTACAATACAGATAGCGAACTGAACGGCTTATTGCTGCATACCACGTATGCTGGCGAAACGCGTCAGGTACGACTAAATTTCAGTTACCGTTTTGGTAACAGCAAAATCAAATCAAAAGCTAACCGTGAATCAGGATTGGAGAATGAGAACAACAGGTTACCATAAAATATCATAGACCTATAGTATACGAAGCGCCAAAGCTATATTCCCCGTGTTTTGGTCGCAGTGTCTATTGATTTTTGCCCATGATAACCGTAAAAGAGGGTTTGCCCGTGCCCACATTTTTCACAAAAACAGCCTTTAACGTAGCATTGCTATAGATTGTAAAAAGAGAGGTACTATCTTTCCCATTTATGGATTCCTCAAATCCACTTTTCCCTGCGCTTTGAACCATGGAATTAAATGCTGCAGAATCTTTGGTAGTATAGCTAACAATGGTGACCTGATCATCTATCGAATAGTAATCATTTTTGGCAGTATCCTTATTGGCGTAGATTATTTCTGAATCATCTTCCATATCCTGATTTTCAGCCCATTTATAACCCAGTGAGTTAAACGTGGAATCTATATTCTGAGGTCTGCCTTCATTTTTGAGTTGTACCAGTTTACCAAAGAGGTCAACTTCTTTTTTTTTGGAATTTGTGCGGCATCCTGATAAACAAAATATGAGAAGAAAAGTGACTAAACAGTGGTACTTCATTTTAAGGTATTTTTGGCAAATTTACTTAAAAGCATCTGATGTAATTGCAATCGATGTGAGTATTGATTGAAAAGTTATTATGGCTTAAATATTGTGAAATGATTATTTCTATGTAATTAGGTACCAAATGAGAGAAACTGTTACCAAAGCAATTAATCTGTGCATTGATGCGATAAACAATTCCGGTGAAGGTGCCGATAAACAAGTACTGGAGACTATCAAAATGATTGCCGAAAGACCTTACGAAGGTGCTGGTTTAGGTATTGGACTTGAGGGCTTCAGGGGATTTAGATCTTCTCATGAAGATTTATTGGAACGTCTTGTCCACAGAAAAACCATCAATGGCAACTTAAACTGGAGCACTGCGCTCCTGTTTTTATGTGACGCTATTCATATTGATGAGCAGGACATCTTATCCTTCACGGTTAAATTGGATGATGATATTATTTTTAATCATACCCTACAACATATTTTATCGAATTTAACGGCAAAAAATGATTTACAAAATGCTCTAAAATTTATTCAATATTTTAGAAAAACAAACATCTTTGAAGAAGAGGACAACAGAGATAGCGGTTACCTAATCCTTCTCCGTTATTTTGCCTCAAACGGGGATGCAACCAACTTTTTTAAGTACTTCAAACTGGCCGAACCCAGAAAAAATAAATCTGAAATCGCCGATTTAAAGGCGTATTTGGTTCAATCTTTTGCTGCAGCAAATGGAATACAGGACTCCATAGCATTGTGCAAACACAAAAGCCTGGGTGCCAAATATCATATTAATGCATTGCAGGCATTTGCGATGAAAGGAAAATACAACGAGGTCAAGTCACTTTTTGAAATGTTTCCGGAACTAAAGCAACCAGAAAATGAAACTGAGATAGAAATATTGTCGATTGCCTATTGTGAAGCAAAGAAGAATAAAATTGAAGTTGCAGACGATTTCGAAAGCTTGTTCGAAAGGGCATTACAAATAGACAGGAAAATCAGCTCTGGCGCCGCAAAGCTACAGGATTCAGTTCTATTTAATCTGGGTCTGGCAGCATACGGGAATAAAGAAAGATTGCTCAGATGTCGGAAAGCCATTAAAAACAGTAGCTTAAAAAAAGAATTGAATGCATAGTGGACAATGACTGTTCAAATTATTCAAGGGATCTATTAGCACCATCTGATCAACATGAATAATTAGAACCAAAAAAGCCTCCGATTTCCATCGAAGGCTTTAAGGCGTACCCAGTGCCGGAGTCGAACCGGCACGGTTTCCCACAGGTGTTTGAGACCAGCGCGTCTACCAATTCCGCCAACTGGGCATTGCTTATTAAGCGGGA
>Ga0247734_1001206_pt1 | contig 20053 bp, 17 predicted proteins | sample UWRJL103311B2_FD_180933 | JGI IMG/M metagenome (GOLD analysis project Ga0247734, IMG submission 180933) | Plant litter microbial communities from Arlington Agricultural Research Station in Wisconsin, United States - UWRJ-L103-311B-2 | ecosystem: Environmental > Terrestrial > Plant litter >... | reverse complement strand
TTTTTGAATTTAAACCAAGACTTGTTGTGTTTTCATTGATATAGTAGTGGAAATATAAAAAAAAAAAGGAAATGAAGAATCAGAGAAATCGTAAGTCCCTACTTGGTCACCGCCGTTGGGAATTATGGATTCATTGTATTTGGGATATCTATAAAGACTAAAGTTAAGTCAAATTAAGTTAGTTGGTTTATAGTCTTTGGGTGGATATGGTGAATCTGGTGATGCATGACTTCTAGAAGCGGTCCTGAAGCTAAAGGAAAGAAGGAAAGAGTTGAATTATATTATATTCTACTCTCCTATTCTATTGCCTCAGCTACCATGACAAAAGCGGAGCTGAAAAGTCAAGACATTGGTTTCGGGAGATAGGAAATGGGGTTCGTTTTGTGGCACTATTCGATATAGTTGCGCTGGATATTTCAAGTTGGTTTCGGAGATAGGAAATTGGGTTTTTGTTGCGTGGTACTATTCGATATGATTGTACAGGATTTCTTGCTTATAAAAGGTAGAAATATTTGTATATCCACGGACTCCTAATCCCAAGGAATACTGGCACATGAGTTGACAAGCACGATTGGCAGAGACATTGTTTGTATTCCTCAGACTTGGACACAACGTAAGAGAGAGATTACAATTCACGTAGAAAATGGCAACAGAAATATGTGTAAGCAGGTTGATTGTTATACACGCCAGGGTTGACCGGGGTCTGGACTTAAGGGCAAAGCTATAGCCTGTTCTATATACAACTCGCCAGCACTCATGTTGCGCGCTATTCATAAACTCGTGAGTCATGAATATCATGTGGAAATGCAACTTTGGAAAAAACGCCGCCATTCCATATCTAGGAAATGTAGAAATGCAGAAAGAAACTCCGCCCATATGATCGTCCTTGGGTATCGTCGTAAAACGCCTGAAGATGATGCAGTCAAAGAGATAGAACAGAGCAAGAAACAAGCTTAGGCAATTTGGCCATCGGCCGCACCATTGCCCTCACCCTCCTCCTCTTCACGGTCCTTTGCCTCCTTAGCGGCTCTGATTCTCTGCAACTTTGGATCACGGAGATCGTCGTCGTCGGAAAACTCGGAGTCATCCTCTGGCATCAATTTGAAGGCCATTCGCTTGTAGAAACGACGTTCCTTACGGTATTGGTGGACCTGGACTCGAAGCTCGTGCAACTCTGGGTCATCGCTGAGATGGCGGCGCAAGCCACGCATGTGATCATTGGCACGGCAGGCGGCGGCTCTCATGTTGTTGGTTTGGTTGTTGAGGCCGAGGTTCTGTTCACGCTCAAAAGCCAACTGGTTGCGATAGCTCTTGTGCCAGGCAAGAGTCTCGGATTCGTGACGAGCCTTGAACTCATGCATCTTATCACGGACATCAGCAAGAACAGCACAGCCATGCATGACTAGCTTCCAGTTTGCATCCCGATCACGCTCGGCCTTTTCAAGACGCTTGGTCATCGCAGCCAACTCGGTCTCCAAGTTCTTGGTATCCTCTGTGGTATGGTTAGTGATGAGCATATTACAAGTTCATGGATGACCTACCGGCGAGCGTGTCGGCAGCAAGAGTAAGGATCTCGTCGTTGTTCAAGTTGAGACGCTTGGCCTTCTCTTGGACCTGACCGACCTTATCAAGAATATTTCCAGTGGCGGCTTCGTTGGCTCGGAGAATACGAGAGAGCTCCTCGACTTGCGACATAATGAAATTGAGATCGGCTTGGTGACCAGCGGGCGTAGGGTAACCAATCATTCCGGGGTTCATAGCCATACCGTTCATACCGTTATTGTGGTTCATGTTCATACCTTGGGATGGAGATGGTGGAGCTTGGCGGGGGTTGCTGGAGCCAGCACCGGACGATTCATATCCTTGGTAGCTCATCTTTTGACCGGTTGCTATTTTACTTTGTAGTTCTTGTCTCCGCCAATGTCTTTCAATTGTAAGCTTTTGGTCTCGAAGTTGTACTTCTTGGAGGTTGGCAAGTGAACGATATGTCTGGACACGCTTGATAGGGGGTAGTTGCCCGAAAGCTCCGCTTGGTGGGTGTGGCGATGGTGGAGGAAATTGGCCTCCCTGTGTGTTAGGAATGTATTTGTAGCTATATACATGGTCAGCATTTGCTTCAGTAGAGAGTCATTGATTCATCACAAATTATCAAATGTCTAGGACCAATTTGGTGACTTACTAGGAGCTTCGTCGACGAGTTCCTTGTGGCAGATCTGGCAATGGCCGCCTAGAACGGGTGCTCTCTGTATCAGCCTCGTAATCAAGATCTTGTAATCCAAGTGCCTTGCGTAAAGTTGTAGGACTGGTGGCTAGGTATCTTTTGGTGGTTGGAAGATTCTTGATATCCGCGCCTTTCGCAGTAGTTTCAACACCAGATTGTTCAACGAAAACGGACGGGTCAAAGGCGGGGAATGGGGTCGAACTCTCTTCAGTAAAGAGATTCGTGAGGTGGTCAACGGGAGCGCCTGGCTGGTGTGAGACTTGAGCCTTGCGCACGGTGTGATTCTTCTCGTCGGCCTCGTATTGGTGCTTGATTGTTCGAATGAGGCTCGCGATCTCAACGTCTTGTGACGAAATTGGGGTTTCGAATGGGTTTTCACCAATAATGGTATTGCTTCTACGTCGATTGCGGCCTTGGGGTACTTCTGAGGAAGCCGCGAGACTTGGGGATACGGAAGAGAGAGATGCGTTCAAAGTTGATTGAGTATCGAAAGTTGAATCCCGTCTGGGAGGACCTCCAGGAGCTTCTGTGTGTTCTGCCATGACGCTAACCTGGTTCGGCTAAACCTAGTGGCGGTGAAATTCTCGGCTAATAACTCCACCCCCTGACTGTGTTAGACCATATCGTGATAGTAACTAAATAAAGACAATAGAAAACTTACCAGAAACACAACAACTGTGGTGGTGTTAGTTAAATGAAAACGTGTGTTTTAGAGAAATAAAGATGAGGGTGTTGAGGAAGAATCTTTTAGCGATAGCTGTTGTTTACACGCTAGTCCTTATCTAGAACACACGTGCCTGGCCATACCATTAGGAAGGCTAGATCTACCAGTTTCGATATGAGACACTGTTCAAAATACTTCTGTTCTTCAAGAAATAATGTAAAATATGTTTCATTGCTTCTCTAGCTATATAACTAGGAAGCATTCATTGTTTGCCTTTGTTTCCTACTCCATTCATTGAATTGATGTGGTTGTATCTAATCTAGTAATTTATTGTGGGTTTGCCCAAGGATGATATTTATATTACTGTAGGTGGCGGGTTTTTTTCCAATCTACTAATTTCAACACTAAGTAGTCTCGCAGACCTCTAGTCCCATGAATTTAAAGATGACGGGGCTACGTCGAGTGTTTACGCAGTCAAGTCGATCAGCGATGCAGCAGCACTAAATGCGAATCAATCGAGAGTATAGCTTTGTTGGTTAATTTCACTGAAGATGTACTACAGTCGAGAGGAATGGCCTACTCTGACGAGGATCACAACCGAGTCTTTCACTAATGGTGCGGCTAGGGGTAATGCATGCCTGGGCATTCACGAAGAAGAAAGGGCCTACGGCAACCTCACTCATGACAATCTTATCTTTTGCATTTGCCTATAGACAGAAAAAGGCAATCAGCTGAAAAGAAACTTTAGATTAGACAGAGGCAGAAACAGTGTGTATATATACCATAATACTGTCTCAAATTTCTTTTGTTATGTCCTTCCTTATTATCCTAATCTTGATAATACTTTTAGTCTCTTTCTAATATTGTTCAATACAGTTTCTTTAGGTAGTTAGTAGTAACTGTTTACTTTGCTCAATCTGTTAAAACAACTTTTTTCCAAAGCTACCATATATACTATACTCTTACGTGACAAGTGTAGCCTCAAATAAGAGCATCCAAATATCCAAATAAAATGTTAATAACAATTACTTTTAAACCAAAAGGTTTTTCATAAGTTGAAGTTAATACCAAGGCTAATATCACTTTTTACATGCAATAATAATAGTAGATAATAATAGTAGCAATAGTCGCAATATAATCATCCTGACCCGTTCTGACCCACATTACTAATAAACACTACCAGAACCGCACAGTATCTGTCCCAGTTATTAGTTTTAATAACATAGACCATATCGCGCTACTTTGTACCCCAGGGGTGATAACTTACGCAGCAGCCGCGCCCAAAATTTCATGTCTTTTCGCCCTTGTGAATAAACTCAACACAGCAGAGAATATCAGTGTAAAAACAAGCAATACGCCGATAGTAACTGCGCTGGCTGATGCCTTACCATCTTCGAGTTGTCCTGCGAGGTTCCATAGCACATATATAGGAATAATGAGCAAGAATAGGATCATTAGTGTAATAATTGTGGTGACTAGTGCATCGATGCGATTTTTGGAGTATAAGATTGTTTTTTCATCTGCCTTTTCACGGTTTTCCGGCGAACAAAATAATTGCTGCTTTTGTGTTAGTGAAGAGTCTTTGGAAGGATAAGGCGGTGGGATCTCTTGCTCTAATTGTGGGAGAAGAAAACTTTCGTAGACCTTTCTCGACCACAGCATCAAGCCATGCGTTTTCCCGTCCTGGCTTGAGCGTAATAATATCTTCTTTGTAGTTGATATACTTCTCGTCTTCACAGACTGGAGCTTTCTGATCGAAATAATACTGTACACTTTTGTAGTCTCGCGCTGCGGGTTTACTTAGTGATGTCAAGTCTCGAGCTGCCGTAAGTAGTGCTGCTGTGATAATTTTAGCCCTATTCAAACTCTCTCAAAGGGCTGTATTGTGTTCGGTATCCATACCATATTCTTTGAATTTAGTCTCAATGTTCGTCAGGAGCTGGGTTCGTGGCCTCTCATCTGTATCATCCATATCTCTTGAGGTTAGGTATTCAGCGTCATCGCTTTTATCAATCTCGTCTAACTCCTCCTCCAATGCTCGCAGCTGATCTTGTTTATATAACAAAAGTCTAGCTTGAAGAAACCCGAATCGACGGTATAGCATGAAGTTTTCATCACTGTCTAAGAACGCCGCCAGGTTAGGGTACCCATCAGGGCAATCAGAAACTTTGCTTAGTTAGAAAAAGGGATCAAAGTTAATTTGAATTTTATGAGGGTTCTCACACTTCCGTATTTTTAGAAGCTCCGTGCTTGCTACACTGTTTTGTTCAGATTTTATTTTCCTGGGCCATGATAGTGCCTTTACAAGTTTGGTGGTCCACCGTGGAGACGTAGGTACTGGAGCGGTATCTACTCGACCATTATCGAATGTCCAGGTTGTTCCGCTTCTCAGATACTCACCATTCTTATTTTTTATAGTATCAAATGATCCCTGAGTCAAAGTTGGGCTGCTTTGCTGAGAATCAATATGGCACCCTTTCTCATCCGTAGCGATCTTGTTTTCGTCAAAATCCCCTCTTTCAAGATCTCTATCACAATCAGGCAGACCCATATTGAGTGAAATTGTTTAGTAGCTAATGGAAAGACAAGAAGCACAAAAATTCGTCGACAAAGTCAAGGTGAATCCTCGATGGGCTTCACTTACAGCAAACTTCTTTATTATAGCTAGGAAGATAAGAGGCGCAGGCTGAATCGCCGCCCATGAACGTGCATCCCTGCATATGGAATATTCTCTAGGGTAAGCCCCGAATGGGTAGTTCGGTGTTATACACACAGTCCTAAGAAGATTGACTAAAAACACACAAACAAAAAACCTACACTTCTGTTGCGCACCATTTTAAATACAAAATCGCAATACACTTACTACCTGAGCATTGACTTTACCTCCCAAACCTGCTTTTGAGTAGAGTTTGGGAAGTAACTTTTGACGATACAGTACAGGGGGGACAATGAGTGTGCAACATCGGCCAACCTTTGGGCATACCGTACAGCGAGACAAGTCAGCCACATAGAGAGCCATTGCCCAATAGATCCGGGGCGGCAATAAGCTGATGGAGAAGAGTAGTTATGGTCACAGGGTGGGTTACTTGGGAAAGGCAGATGCTACGCATGTTGTTTCTCATTGGCTTCTACCCTACTCGGTGACTAGGCGTAGTGCATGCGCGCCCCTGCTGTCTGCCTTGCGCCACTCACTTTTTCTTACTGCTTGAACTCGAAGCCTTGAGCTTCGTCTCAGCAACCCATTCGTCGTGGATTGCACCCATTGAATCCTTGAGCTCGTACTCCCAAGTGTTGGAGCCAGGTAAATGTCTTGCATCGCTAACCGTCATTGGATAGGAGCCGTCAGTATCAGTCTTCAACCACACTCCCCGACCAATTTTGAACTTCTGTATTGCCTATCGAGAATTAGAATGGCATATTGAATTGTAGGCATCACAGTTGGCGTTTTCTGCCCACCTTTGCTTTTTGTTTGGTTTTCTCGCGATAGGAGCGATATTTGGACCCTTCATCCTGCTCCTCACTACTCTCCTCAATTTCCACCTCCGTTGGCTAATAAATGATGGTTAGAAAATTGCCCCCAAAAACAACCTTGTTTGGGAACGGGGCAAGATTGTGGTACATAACGTACGTTATCAGCATTTAGCTGGTCTTCAGCTAGGTTGCTCATTTTCACGAGTAAGGCTCGTAAATGGTAAAGACTTGGACTGTTGTAGGGCGAAATTCCCTTGCGCTCCGGTAGAGCAGTAATATGCTGCACTTGATTCGAGCTCGTTCAGTGCAAATAATGTCCAGTGCGCATAATTTAGTTGAGTTCAGAAAAAGAGGGCGCGATGACAAGAGCCTGAGGAATAATATCTTGGTACTTCTTCGATTAAACTTCTGTGTTTGTAGGATGGAGAAACACAGAGCCGCGAGAAGGCTGGGGGCCATCATCTTATTTAACCATCTGCAGCCCGCTGCATATTATCTCAGCTAATTCATACATGTGTTCACCGAACAGAGCCTTATGCAGTACAGAGCCTCAGCAGAACCGACCCCAACTTTATGAGATCATGTGGAGCCTCCCATTTTGAATGTGATGACATACTATAGCTTATTCTAAGTTCAATTGCTTTGGGTATCTATAGTACTATGTCCGTTCTTCATGTATCACTAATCCGCCAAGAAATTATTACATTATTTAGTCATTCCATAATCTGTAAACACCAACCTTGAACATATGAAAAGCGAAATTCCTCCAATAAGTAATGGAAAATAGCTTGAATTCCTTTTGGATTCACCTGTAACCTTCTCATGATATGTCGTACTCATATACGATGCATACCCACAGAAAGTTAGAAGCACGATGGTTGGTGCCTCACGAGGACGGATTCGGTGAAAGCATTCAAGCAATAAGACAACAAGACCAACAATGAATATTCTCAGCCGGTACTGGTAGTCCGGACTTCCTAGAATAATTCGACGTAACTTGGCTTGGGAGATATTGCTAGTATCGACAGTAAGACTTTCCAAATTGGCAATCGTCACCGACTCAACGTTGCCTATGTTGGACGTCTCGACATTATCAATTATCTTCCTTTGAGGTGTGCTATCCGTTGAAAGGCCAGGTAATTCATAATCACTGAGAGGTGGCGTTACGGGGAAATTAAAATCACCCAGATGTGATGTTTTGCCTGTAGCTATGCCTTGCGGAGTCCAGAGAGGAGTGTTATTCTTTTTAACAGTTAATCGCCTTTTCCATTTGTCGTAGACATTTCTGACTATGTCTGTCATCTTGAGCCAGCCAATATGGCGAGCACTGATTCTGTCATTCGTAATCATATCCTTTAAGTTGTGAGCGAGAAGTTTGATTTCGTCTTTAGTAGGAGGTTTATCATAGAAAAAGCGAAGATCGAGATAATGCTTGATTTTGCTGTTGCTTTTTGCCTTTGGGGGTAGGAGCTCTATTTTGGCTTCCTCGCCCGGCTTTGGCAGAGGTGCGAGAACAAGTTTCCGGAAACAACTTGTTTCGTCCTCACCGCGTTCCATAATAAGAGCATGCTGAAGTCGTGGGAAGTTCGGCGCTTCTTCATTGATTTTCCTCACCAATTGCTGGGTCGTGAAACTTGTGTTTGACTTAGCAAAGCCTTTTAGAGACCATATCAGAGCCGAAGTGAAGGAAGTGTCACCAGGCGTTTCTGTAACATCATCAGAACCACATGCTGCGAGAAATTCAAAATTTCGTTCTGAGATGGCGCGCGTGCTTTTAGCTAAGTACCCAGCATGGCAGCAATCAAAGATGACCAACACATCTCCTTGTGTATGCTTTATGATATTTTCAGCCTGGCTCCACACCACGGAGTTCGTAGCATTTGCTTTTGTCCTTGGCTGGCGATTTCTAGACAAATATCAGATATCATCCCACTGAGAAGTAGACAAATAATTTACCCTGCTAATAACAAACTTGTCTTATCGGGGCCTTGGCCCTCTTGTTTGCCGGGAGCTCCATGTCCAGCGTAGTAGACAATCAAAAGAGTGTTTTCGTCATCATAGTCATATACAAAATTTGCGAGAATTTTCTGGACTTGGTTTTGAGGAGAGCGCCTTTCCTTTACCAATTGCTTCTTCTCCACTATGTATCGGTATTCGTTCTTAAAAATAGCCTCGAGCTCATCGACTTCCTCTCCTGTGCCTAAGTCGTCTAATTCTTCTTCCCAAGATATCAACAGTACTGCACAGCTCCTGTGTGCAAGCCCAACCCCACCGACACCTTTCATAGTTTCATCCCATATGTTTTGCAGCTCTGTACTCGTATCGCCGGAGGCTGCGCTGTTGTTCTTATTGGAGGCCGCACCAGCCCAAGGCCCATTCAACGCATTATTGGACAGCTCGTGTGGTTCCATCTTGGACTATTGGGTAGGGGTTTACAGGTCCCCGTAGCTGTAAGTCGTTCTTTCAAGCGAGGTGTAATCGTGAGCAGAGGTGGAATAGAAGACGAGAGAATTGATATGAGAGAATGCACCACTGTCATACAATTATGTAGTCTTATATCCTTATCCTATCTCAGCCAGGCGCCGTACGGCGGATCAGGCTGACTTTTAATTGGGGGCAGTTGCTGTTGGTAGTCTGGTCTACAGGTGCTGCGCCGCAAGATCATGCACTGTACAGCCCTTCACAATGGTAAGCAGAGGCTTTTCTAGAGTGAATCAGTATCAACTGTAGCATATCCATGGTATTATAGTAGATTTATTTTGCGGCTGTGATAGCAACGGGTGGGAAAAGCCGACTACAAGTATTCTGGGTTTAAAAATGTAAGTATCAATCACGTTATAACTTCTAACTTCTAACTTCAAACTTCTTCATTTACTTAGAGCTTAGAGCAGTTGTCAGGGAAGACGTATGTGTTCTGGCTGTAAACTAAGCTTGAAAATATGTTCTGTACTTCGGATATGAAATGAGGAGATGTCACGTGTGTGACAATCAACTTATCTACCCTCAGCTTCATGTTTCATGTGCCAGTAAGCATGACATGATCGTCTAAATTTCAATATTTATTGTCTAGCTATTGATGCGGATTAAGATTACATGGTCGGGTAGAAGATCAGCGGTGTAAACAATCCGCCCCTTTGCTATTTATCTGTTAAGTGGACGCGCACTTGGGAAACCTACTTGCTTTATAATACCATGTTTACTATACGTCAAGGCTCTAAGTAGTGTACAAGAATATGTCAATTGGTAGCAAGCAGTAATATTAGAATGCTCGTAAATCAACAGAAATCTCTTGTCACATGTTGTTACGAGTTGTTCTGATCTGGTATTGTTTGTACTTAGTACGACGTTTTCCCATTAGCCCTCAGCACTTGCGACAAATTCTATGATGGGGGCAATGATTTCCCTTCACTGCCTGGCGCCATACCGTATGCTATCAAATATTGGTTGGGCAGACGCTACGCAGGTTCATGGTGCTATAATCTATGCAATTTTTTAGGGTGAACCTGTACCATTGCCCATGCTTCCTAAGAATCATGTAAAGAAGTGAGAATACCATACTAAGTCTCGAGCCGCTGTAAGTAGTGCTGCTGTGTCAAGTTTAGCCCTAGTTAAATTCTCTCCAAGGGCTAGATTGTATTTAATGTCTATAGGATATTCTTTGAACTTAGTCTCAATGTTCATTAGGAGCCGCGGTCGTGGCCATTTATTTGCATCATTTATGTCTCTTGGGGTCAGATATTCAGTATTATCGCTTTGATCAATACCGTTTGACAGCTCTTCCAATTAAGTTATACTTAACAGCTTTGTTCCAACTAGTTCCGCTAAACTTCTGATACTAGCCCTTTTGTCTAACAACGTCACAAAAGGCACATCCACTCTAAATAACCGAAAAACTGCACCACGAAACTCAGATGCAAGCATGCTATCCATCCCAAAGTCAGAAAGATGTTTGTAAGGTGTGAGTTCTTTGGGAGAGATCAGTAATAGGGCGCAAGCTTTTGTTGCTATGATATCTTGGATTGCCAGGATAAGTGGCTCATCTAGAGCGATATTTGTATTCCCTGAGTCCGGGCACGGCCCTTCTTTCTCTGAGATGCTGTTAGTCGTAGAGGGATGCCTGGCTTGAATTTCTTGAAGGGCGGTGACCACAGTTGCAGGGATTCCGGAATCTGAATCTGCGCTTGCGTTCTGATGGTTTCCAGCTGTCGAAGCGGCAGCATATGCTCCTGCAATAATAGTTGTCCTCGGATCATCTAATACAGCAGTTGGCCTTTCCCACCCCATTGCCCTAATCTTCTGAAGACCAAGTAACTCCAAGCCCGTCAGGATATGGCCCTCTGCAAAGTGATCTGCTGGGAAATCACCGCTATTTCTTGCGCTGACATCTAGTTCATCTGGGGTTAAAGCCATATCAAAGAGTTGCAAAAGCTCATCTTCATCAATGGGATGTACACCTTTACGTAACAATAGTGCTTCGATCTCAGGGTTTTCATGAAGGAACCCAACCTCTGAGATCATACCCAAGCCGAGGGACGTGGCCCGAAGCCCGACACTGCGGCGATATCGTGCGAAGGCATCGAGAAACCCGTTGGCAGCACAGTAGTTGCTCTCTGTAGCCACACCAATGGACCCAGAGATAGACGATGTAGTGAGGAAGAAATCAAGGTCATTGGAGCGATTGGCGAGAGAGTTGTGCAGGTTCCATGTACCTTGAACTTTCTGGTCAATCCCACTGTGCCAGACATCGGAGGTCATTTCTGTAAAAAGGGCGAGCTACATATGATATTAGAATTTTTTTGGGACTAGAAATAGAGAGGGAACTTACCGCCAGTCCCATTGCAGCCTGTATAACCCCTCCGATTGGGCCCCTAATTTGCGCAAAAGTTCTTTCCACATCCTCAGCACTGCTCACAGTTCCTCTGACCACCGTAACCTCAGCACCCAATACTTTCAAGTCATTAACTAGGTCCCTTGCCGGAGCACGATCAATCCCTGAACGACCCATAAAGACAAACTTTCTAGCTCCTTGCTGAAACATCCACTTTGAAATTGATCTCCCGAGGCCACCCAGACATCCAATTAAAAGATAAGACTTATGGCTGTAGAAAGATGTGCGGAACTTGATTGGAACAACTGGAATTTGAGATTGTGGATTCTTGAAAGATACAGCAATTTTACCGACTCGAGTTGCCAGTGCAAAGTATCGAAATGCCTGAACCACTTCCGATGCGTCAAACACCTTTAGCGGATCAATGGGGATAATATCTCCTGATCGGTAGAGACTCATGGTGCTCTTTAGAAGGTCGGCCCATTGGCGATGTTGCTCCTCACTCTTTGACCAAAACATGTTGGATAGATCAAATGCAGTGAAGGTAACACCACGCTCAAACACAGCCATATCCAATTTTCCTCCATCTAATATATCTCGTTTGCCAACCTCCACAAACCGACCGAACTCGGCACAAGCTCTCCAGCTGTCATGAAGTAGGTCTCCAGTCAAAGAGTTCAGCACAACATCAACCCCTCGGCCAGATGTGGCTGCGAGAACACCGTGCAAAAATGTCGAGTCTCTTGAGCTGAAGATACGGTTTTCCTGCAGTCCAAATCTTCTAACTAAGAAGTCACGTTTCTCTTGAGTTCCTACTGTTGCAAAAATTTCAGCACCTTGTAGCTTGGCGATTTGAATAGCTGCAAGACCCAGTCCGCCAGCTGCCGAATGAATGAGTACAGATTCTCTAGGCTGTAATCGAGCACGTTGCTTTAAAGCATACAATGCGGTTGCGAACACAAGTGGAATGGTAGAACAAGTTTCAAAGTCTTCGTTATCTTTCAAGTGACAGCATGCCCATTCAGGTACTGTTTCGTATGTAGCGAAGTGTGTTGGTGCCATGACTACCACCCGGTCGCCAATGCTGAATTGTGATTCAGAGGATCCGACTTTGTTAATGACGCCACTAAACTCGCATGAGCATGTCGACTGCTTGGTGTCTACCTTGCCATGAAGAGCGTAAAAGTCCTTTGCGTTCAACCCGATTGCTTTGACCTGCACTTCAACATAACCAGGGTCTACTGTCGTTGTTCTTTGTGATCGTTGATTGAAATGAAGTGAATCTAACTGTCCTGTACGTTTGATTCCAAGCTCGCAATGCCCTGCTTCCTTCAGACTCATTGGCACGGTTTCTCCGTTTTGTCCTCGTCGGAATCGTTTGTTCGACGACTGTTCAGGTACAAATCGACTGCTGTACAAAGTCTTCTCATGTTGTAGATATTCAAGTTCTGGTTTCGGGTTATGAATTGCCTGCTTCAATACTGACATGATATTTGCGGTGGATGAAACACAATCATCAAGGTCATCGAGATCCACAGTGTAAAATTTTAATGATGGCTGTTCCAACATTAGAGATCTAGCAAGGCCTCCGACTAAGGAGAAGGAGGGCCTCTTCGATTTGAAGAGCGCTCCACCAGTAATCCAAACAAGGATTGAAGCATTGTCTGTCAAGACTTTAATATCTTCAATGTGCTTTGGTGTTGCGCTTTCGAGTATTGGATCTTCTATCTCGAGGGATGTGATAATTATCGATCCCACGGGAATTTTGGTTTTTGCAACATCTTCTAGGTTGATTTGCTTGACATCACTCTGGAAGTACTTGCTTAGAGCTGTATGAAGAGTTGAATTGAGCTTGTGCTCCTTGTTACGATGAACGAAAATAACGTATGCTGGCGGGGTGGTGTGTTGTAGTGTTGTATTTAACGGACGTGCAATCACTATAGCCCGTCTTGTTTCTGACAGAGATGTTGATATAACTCTGCGAAGTGGAACCTTAAGAGTGGGAGTCTCGCACGAATCTTCAACATAGATAATGGTACCATTAGCCTTTAAATATTTAAGTGTTTGTTCGGTCAGAAGGTCTTTAGCAGTCGCGGGCTTACAACATTAGCCGTTGTTAGAGATTTGGACATCATAATGCTTACTGGTGGTATTATAATAGCATCAAACAGGGCATCGTTCTTAATCTCCTCATCTTCTCCTTCAGCCTGGGCATGCACTTCCCGAACCACAAGCCTTCCAGTGTTCCCAAAGACGGCGGTGGACTTCGTGTATGTTTGAAAGCGCTTTAAAGGGGTTTCAGAATGAAGGAGATCCAGTAACAACGCCGTAGTCTCCATGCTGTGATTGCCAAGCTCAAGAATCCGCAGGCGTGCATCTGAATGAGTGAGGATATCTACTACGCCTGCAAATCTCCCAATTTCCGAATCGCGAAAGGCACTCGGTAAATTATGAGCAAAGCGATCTGTATACTCTGTAAGCTGCGTCGTATGTTGGGTGGACAGTGTCGAAAGATTAGGCTTCCAAAGAACCCTCAATATCGGATTTCGCTCCTCGGTAAGATCAACCTGCCGCAAGTTTTCATCATAAGCAATTGCTCGAAGATCTTCAATACGAACGAGAACCTGGCCTGCAGAGTCTCGGATTTCGCCATTGATATTAATGGTCCCAAACCCAACATTTTCAGAATCCGCAAATATTGAGCAGACTTCAGTGGCTTTCGAATTGGAAATAGCCATTATTTCAGCTTTACTAATTGTAACCGGTACCCTTCCGCGTAATCTGGGAACTGAACCTCCAGCAGATGCTATGATCGCAGTCTGGAAGAGAGCATCGAGAGTGATCGGATGAATGAGGTACTGAGATTGAGTGACGTTTTGAAAAGCACCACCACCAATAAAGGGGGTTTCAGAAACAGTATGACAGACGCGCTTTGCCCTATCATTGTATATTTTTGTCAGGGAGCGGAAGTTCGGTCCAAAGCGAAGTCCTTCTTTTGCTAGCTTATCATACCAAGTGCGCGTCGCTTGCGCTTCCATTGAGTCAATCGAGAATTTCAATCTTGGACTCGGCACTGGTGCCTCACTGAGAACGGCGATCGAGCCACATGCATGTACTGTAGCCATGTTCGAAGTGACTGAGGTAATATTGAATTCCCACCAGTTTGCAGACGTAGTAAGTCCAGATATTTGCGAGGGTTTCAATTCGGTGAAGATATCCATATGATCGCTCTCGTCATCCAAGACTAGCATATTTTTAATATGCACTTGATGAAAAATGACTCCAGGAAGGGAGCATCCGGAGGAATTTTGCAGTTGAGCCAAAGCTTCCATGGCCAATACCAAATACCCAGCACCGGGGAAAATCATAGTATTGCCCAGTTTGTGATCTGCGAGCCAAGGGACTTGTTCCACCTTAAGTTGGTTTTTCCACTGTGCATTCTGCGGTGTTGTACCTAGCAAACGGGTCCCAAGCAAGTCATGACGACCATATTCTTGTTTTCGGAAATCTTCACTCGCACGAGACTCATTCCATAATACCGCTTCATGGTTCCAACTATACCCTGGAAGTTCGTGGATAATCTTGCTTTTCTTCTGGACCGATTTTGAGTCGGAAGAAGCGAAGCGGTTTGCGTTGTTCACATCGATTGGCTGGTGTTGAAGAAATAGACGACCACAGAGCTCAAGTAAGGTTTGCTCCCCATTCTTCCCTCGAGTGAGGGTTGACGAATATGTAGACTGCCCTTTTTTATTTTCGAGAGTTTTCTGAATCTGCTTGATTGGCTGTTGAAGTGCAGAATGAGGACCAATCTCAATTAATTGGTATGATGTTTCGCTCAGTAACTCCTGCATCGCACTACTGAACAGAACAGGACACTCAAGGTTTTCCCTCCAGTATTCAGGAGTATCAATGAGCTTTTTGCTAGCGAGGTGACCTGTTACGGACGAGAACATTTTGGTGTTGGAACCTTGATTGCATGTCGTTCGTCTGGAATAAATCGATGACACAAGATCCTCGTAGTGTTTCCCCACTGACAACATGTGGTATGAGTGATACGCTTTATTATCAGTTTTTAACTTTCTTGTGAAAATTTCTTTGTCCGCAAGAGCTGTTATCAGAAGATCGATTGCAGTCGAGTCGCCGCTTATGGTTGAGCTTTCAGGTGAGTTAACGCATGCCACCCGGATCTGCTTTTCCAATCCAAGAGCAGCAATTTCTTGTTCACTTGCAGCTCTGCTTAGCCCCAAGGCAGCCATTGCCCCTCCGACAGGTACCTTGGTAACAGCTAGTCCACGGTAGTAAGCAATGGCGATGGCTTCTGCAGCTGTTACATAACCAGCTGCAAAAGCAGCAGAAATTTCACCTACCCATCAATATTAGTTGTAACGTCCGACTTCAAGGTGCAAAACCATACCTGACGAATGTCCAATGACAGCCTGAGGAATGATCTTCCAGTCCCTCAAAAGCGCTACTAGTGCAATCTGTGTCGCAGTACATATTGTCTGTGAGTGTGACGCTCTATGAATTTCACTAGTCTCTGGTGACTCTAAGAGTGCATCTTCGTAAGGTTGTTAGAATAGGCATCCTTATTGAGCATGCCATACATACCTTCAATGTTCCAAGAGGGTGGATGTGCTAATTGTAGAAGATACGAATCAAGTGCCTGAATAGTTGCACGATAAATGGGGAATGCAGAAATTAGCTCGTGTCCCATACGTGGCCACTGCGCACCTTGACCCGTGAAAACAAAAGCAACAGGGAGCGGTGAAAATATCTGAATGTCGTGATCAAGCGTTTTTAGCTTTTCTACGGAAATATCACCCGCAGTACAGTCTTTTCCAACAAGTATATAACCGCGAGTCGAAAGTCTGGTTCGATGAGCACCCAGCGTGTGTGCAAGATCCTCCAAGTCTTCTTTAAAAGTAAGAGATACCCCCTTCACTCTTTCCAAAAGAGCACGTGTGCCATGACTGGAAAAAGGGAGAAGTGTGAAGCTTCCAGGTCGTACAGTAGTTTTAGTTATTGGCTTTTGGGCATATCCATTTGGGATATGAGAAGCAGCTGCTTCAAGGATAACATGGGCGTTTGCTCCACCATACCCAAAAGAATTGATACTCGCTCTTGGTATATGCCCTAACCCTCTCTCTGGCCAATCTCTTAAGCTCGTTACAACTTCAATATTACGTTCCTGTAATTTCAGTTCTGGGTTTATCTGTTTGATTCCAATTGTTGGAGGTATTTTGCCACGCTCGAGAGCTAAGGTAACCTTGATAATGCTTGAGATACCGCTCACAGCTTCACCGTGACCTATATTTGTCTTCACTGATCCAATCAGGGTGGGACTACTTGACTTTCGAGAAAATACACGTGATATTGCTTCCACTTCTATGGGATCCCCCACTGGTGTACCTGTCCCGTGGGCCTATTTGAAAGTAAGAAAATAGTCACGTATAGGAACAATTGAGAAGAAAGAAAAGAAGCTACCTCGATGTAGTCAGTCTCATTCGTTGGTAAGCCCGCCATTGCATATGCCTTTCGAATCACCGCCTCTTGTCCAGGAACACTTGGCAGTGTAATGCCATTCGTATGACCATTACTAGAGGACGATTTCGAGTTAGTGTGCGTAAACAATAACGTGGCGATTTCGAGTTATGAAAATAATGATAAGGTGGTAGAGTTAACTTTTACCTATTGACCGCAGAACCCCGAATAACGGATCTTATCAAATCCCCATCACGAATAGCATCACTTAAACGCTTAAGATATAGGGCTCCTACACCCTCGCCTCTCCCATATCCATCTGCATCCGTGTCAAATGTATGACAGGTTGAAGTGGGAGAAAGGAATCCAGCCTTCACCATCATAAGGTGAAGTTCGGGAGTTTGTACAAGATTAGCACCTGCAACAATGGCAGCGGCGCAATCACCATCTCGTAGAGCAGAGCAAGCGGTATGCAATGCATACAGCGAAGATGAGCACGCTGTATCGAGCACAAAGCTAGGGCCTTTCAGATCAAAAGCGTTACTGATTCGGTTGGCCATAATGCTAAGACCCATTCCGGTGGCACTGTATCGATGAAACAACTCTGCATCTTTGGACTGCAAAACCACAAAGTCTGCCAGGAAGTTGGCTATGTAGCAGCCTACATCAGCACCTTTGAGCTGCTCGAGTGTCACACCAGCACTCTCGAAGCACTCGAAGCATACTTCTAATAGCTGCCGTTGCTGCGGATCCATATATGTAGCTTCCAAATTATTGATCCCAAAAAATGAATTATCAAAGGATCGTATATTATCTTTGATGAAATACCCCCCAGTAGAGTTTACGCTCACTGGGTGGTTCTGATCAGGATGGTAGAAGCCGCTGGCATTAAAACGTGACCTGGGCATATCGCAATGGCCGGAGCCCCCATTGATGAGGAGGTCCCATAGCTTGCTGGGCGATGTTGCACCACCAGGTAGACGACATCCTACAAATTTTAATTAGTACTAATCTCATAGGTGACTACGGGGCCAAATTTACCCATCCCAACAATAGCAATTGGCTCGTTATCATGTTGACTGTTGTTTTGTTGGACAGTCGATGGAGTGGTATCCGGTCGTGAGCTCTCTAAAGAAGTTGGGAGTGGTTCAAAAGTAGAACCCAGCCGACTTAGTCCTGGAGCGTTAACTCCATTCATACCTTTGGCAATATCTGGACTGCAGTGGTTTCTTTCTCCTTCAGCACTGACAATATCTATCGAATCGGTTACTTCCTTCTCTTCGACATCCATTGTGACTTATTGAGAAGATGGTAAAAATTAACAAGATTTCAACATATTATTGGGTTTTAGGTAAGGCCTGTCAGCCTGTTATCTCACTGCCGTGACTACCAGAATATTTGTTGTTTGTTGATTGATTCATTGGAATCGTATCGTCTCAACCTGCTAGCGAAGCCATTTGCTATTAAATGGGTCACTAATCGGGTATTTCATACAGGCTCAAATGATTCGGGGTGGGTCCTCTATCATCCTAGGAAGTTATACGGTAGAGGAGGTGACCTACTGGGAATTATTCAGCCCTGTACGAGAGTAGATCTCTTTTGACCATAGCGGCACTTTTAGAAGATGTTAGGGAACTTCAGACCAGGGCCAATTGGGCTCAGAACCCGAACGTTGAACAAGTCCAGTACAGGCTGCCTATTTAGAAGCATGTGACAGAATCATAACTTGTTGCACCTTGCCTTGACCGAAAGTCTTACGTTACAATATGCGGCTGCAACAGCTTGCCAACACTGCGCTAATATTAATTTTTAATTAAATGCTTGTGATTGCCCTCCTAGCGTCCCTTTAACCACTGTTTTACAAGTATTAGATTATGTATTGACGTGGTATATAAGAACAAGCGAAGTTAGTTGGGCTGTACTTCAAAGGCACAGCCAAGGGGTTTTGATTGGGCATATCTAGGAAAAGTCCTTTGCCGCTGAGAAGCCCAAAACTTCGGTTAGGCTCGTGCTATAGCGATATGCAAGGCAAGTCAGTTGAGTTGCCAAGAAATATACTTGCACTTAAAGTATTGTACAGTACAGTACAGTACATTCACTCCACACATGCAAACATGGCATCACGCAAACGAGTGGCTAGTTCGCGTCGTACAGTACCAATACTTACGTCAACATTAGGAAGGTTTTCATTAGCGCTGACACGCGTTTTGAATCTTCTCACGTAGACCACTGTTTGCTGACTACTTACCTTAGTTACCGCAGATCAAATGTGGGCCCGCACGATGACATCCGGGGATAGGACTACCGTATAGGTGGATATGCAGGTAAGATCGTGTTGGTGGCGTAGGAAACCGGCAGTGGCCATGCCCGTCGGAGGCATCGCTGACAATACATTGCTGTATTTTGAACGGACAATATCGGTAGTTGGGAGGGGGTGGTGATTCCAAATTAGAAGGTGGAGTCAACTTGCTGGACTCGGCGAGAGAATAGTAAACCTTTACGGGGGCTCAGGGGCTCAGGATAATATGATGTTCCTGTTATGGTGATATTATCGGGAACAATTATAGAGCATAGAACAATCTACGTAGCAATGGCAATCTAGATTTGCCCCAAAAAATATCTAGGGATGTGCCAATAAGCGCACTTTTCAAGTAACCCCAGGAGAGAATCTGCGAGATCTTACTGTTACAGGACACGCGACCAGTTGATATTTGAATAATTTGTATCGTGGGGAAACTATGAATTTTGTTCCAAACTAAACTATGATGCCGCGAACACGAAAGAAAGAAGGGCATTTGTTTGATACCAAGCAGAGTTGACATGCTCAATTTGAAGGCTTGGAGCCGTCCTCTTTGATAATATCAGCCGCCCTTTCCGCGACTGCATACACCGATGTCTGAATGTTGCCTCTGGGAATGAGTGGCATCACACTAGAGTCAACGACACGAAGGTTTGTTGTACCATATACCCGCAATCGCTCATCAACAACCCCTCCACTTTCTCTCGGCAACATAGAGCAGGAACACGATGGGTGATTGTTGGAAATAACAGTACTTTTTGCATAGTCTTTTGCAAGCTCTAGATCCCCATTGAATTGTGCTGTATTATGATTACGCTGCCCATCAGATTTAATAAAATTTGCGAGCGGCTCCTTTTTGACTAATGTTTCAAGGGATAGAAGATGCCGCGAGATGACCTCCAGATCTAGCGGGTTTGAAAGATACTTTGGATTGATGGTAGGTGGAGCCATCACATCTCCAGATGTGATATGAGTGCTTCCTCGGGAAAGAGGGTGCGACAACAAGGAGCAGAGTGTGATATAATTTCCGGCTTTAGGCATTTGTAGGTAGTTCTTACCGCCTGGCTCACCCTTATCATCGTGGGCATT
>Ga0247734_1001205_pt1 | contig 20055 bp, 15 predicted proteins | sample UWRJL103311B2_FD_180933 | JGI IMG/M metagenome (GOLD analysis project Ga0247734, IMG submission 180933) | Plant litter microbial communities from Arlington Agricultural Research Station in Wisconsin, United States - UWRJ-L103-311B-2 | ecosystem: Environmental > Terrestrial > Plant litter >... | reverse complement strand
GTAATGGAAGATTGTTTAGATGCTGTTGTGTTGAGAAGATGATGTTGTTGTTTGATGATGAAAGGAAATTTAGAGACCAGAACACGGCTTCTTATATACAGTTTGATCATTAACATTTGACTGACATCGCTGTCCAGACTTACTGGGATTCGTATGGAAATTGACACTCACCCAAAATAGGTTCATCCTAATAGAGGCTCAACTCATGGACGCCTCTAACTTGGCTGCGGCTCAGCGAGCCGTAGCCGTACAAATCATGCGGCTGAATCTTACCTGTTGAGGCTCATGAAAGATTGAGGATACATTAGATGGGGATCTGAGACGCTACAAGGAGGGATACCGTGAGAGCCGCATTGCCGGAGGATCAACAACGTTGAGGCTTGTTTCTCAGATTGGTCTTGATGTTGAAGAGCCACAGTTCTCCCCGTTCCATCAAATCATATTGCCTGTATGGATGACAGATGTCAAAACGACAGGGGTTGTGGTCTCAAGGCGCTACCCCCTATTTGCTCGCTTAGCGCGGCTGTGCACCTCAGAGAGGCTGTACGGTTCCTGAAGGATGCTCTCATCTCGACTAATCTGGTATTATTTATAACATCAAGAAAAGAATGCGGGGAAATTAGGCCTTGGATCTGAAACACGGATAGTGTATTCCTGTATTCTACCTAGTAGTTCTCTTAATTGATGTGATGAATATGTCGCATATTGTTTAGCGTCAGGATATTATAGAGCACGAAAGAAAAGATACTTTGACATTTAGAACTTAAGGACAGGCCCCCTTCTGATTTGTCATATAACTAAGTGCTTGTAATTTTCTCATTTGCAACCGCCTTGGTAAACAATCTGTTCTCACAATAGTAAGCTTATTAACTACTTAGTTGGTAGGTAGACGGCGCGTAAGATTCCAAAAAGAGATCCATCAGCAGGGTAATCTTGGAATCATCCTTCGGTGAGTGACCTGCTACCTCTCTCTCCAGGGTCTAATGCTCCGATTGGAGAATCTGATTGATGAGATATGGGGGTTTTTACATCAAGCTTTCAGAGGCTCAGCCGTAATGGTCATCGCCATAGAACAGTGCCTCATGGCAGCAGTATCAAGGGCAGGTTTCAGCCTCATCCTTATTTGAGATACAAACCATGTCGAAACGACAGAGGCTCTTTGCCACACAGTGCTCGAAATATCTGTGGCGTCAATGTCATGTTATCTTAGCCACGTGATTGATATGAGCGAAGAAAGACGGCACTTTGCTGTATGTTAACGAGATATTTTCTTCATTCGTCAATTCCTATGTACACACATCGCTATAGAGATTCGCTCCTCTCAACACTTCCATTAACCTAATGCCCTTTCTTTTACGATGACCGGTGGCTGTACATGCTCTAATCGAGTGGAATGCCCTCATATTCTGCAAATCCGAGAGAAAGGTTCATGTTTTCTGTGGGTATTAAGTTAGTTTCCAGGTAATGCATTATCCATATGGTTGAGATTAACTTACGCAGACACTGTGTTGCAGCTCCCTTTAATAAGTTATCAATCGTCACACATACAACTACCCTCTTCCCCGAACTATGCACCCCAAATCCTCCCATTTCTACGCCATGCTTGCCACTAATCGCCTTCACACTCGGCGGCTCGCCAGAGACTTTAACAAGTCTCTCACCCGCATAACGCTCCTGATATATTTGTCTGATATCTCTGCTCGTCATGGATTTGTTTAGGGGAATAGAGATAGTGTGATGAATGCCTTGGAACCATGGTGCAACGTGAGGAATGAAACCAACTTCTAGTCCAAGCTGATTACTGATTTCTCGCTCGTGGATGTGGTCTGTGAGACTGTAGGGAATAATTTGGCCAGTTAAGTTTTCAACATCATTCTTGGGGCTAGGCTTGGTCCCCGCACCGGAGTAGCCAGACACACCAAAAATGGTAGGAGCAGCACCGATGAATTCAGTCAATGGAGCAATTCCAAGCTGGGCAGCAGTAGCATAACAGCCGGGATTTGAAATCCGGGTTGCCTTGGCTATATCAGATCTATTGACAAGCTCAGGTAGACCATAGGTCCATTTATTATCGAAGCGGTAATCGGCAGAGAGATCAACGATGACACTATTCTGTGGTCCTTTGCCTTCTTCGACGGCATCAACGAATGGCTTGCAAACTCCGTTAGGGAGAGCCATCACCCAGCAGTCAATTTCACCATCTGCCTCCATTCGACGGACATCTTCGGGAGAGAGGTTCTCATAGGTAATATCACGCTTCTCATAACCCTTCAATTTTTGGCCAGCAAGCTCGCGGGATGAAACGTGACGGAGATCCATATTTGGGTGGGAATTTAATAAGTTGATAAGTGCTTGTCCAGTGTATCCACGTGCACCGATAAGTGCGACCTTAGCTGGCTGAGTATTGGAGGAGTTGTGTTTTCCAAAAGGTGGATTGGGGTTAGTAGTAGTGGCATAACCTCTTGATCGTGAAGCAAACCCTCGGGATGCGGCTACACGTGCTGCCTTCGAGACAGGTCTTCGCACTGTTGTTGAAAAGGATCGAGTTTGCTGTTGTGCATCTCTTGCCTTGGTCGAAGCACTCATGCCAGACGCTGCACTCGCAGCACGATGGAGACGTGCTTCCAGATTAGAGTCGCCAAGCATGGATCGACCATGTTTGTTGAACTCGGTCATAAGTTCCTTCACTTCATCACCACTCTCAATTCCGTACCAGAACATGACTTCACCATCCTTGGAGAGGCTCCCTTCGGCTTTGTCGAAGAACCAGGTTAAGTTCTCGTCATCTTCCTTGACAGTCCACACTAATTTTGTGTGGTCCTTCTTAATTGCCGCAAACACATTGTCCGCAACATTAGTTAGCCATCCAGCCTTAGTTATAGTGAATGTAGCCAAGTTGGCGAGGGAGGTTGTTGCATTCGGTGGGAGCACAATTGCTAGAGCATCCATGGGTTCATCGAAATAAGCTTTAAATTCTTGCGAGCTCAAACCGTCAACATATCGATCAACGGTAGCTTTAGCATCGATACCCTCTCGATCTCTAACGAGAACATCCTTAAGTTTTTGTAAATCCCTGAAGCCTGATAACTCAGTCACAGTCTCTAATTTATTTCCTCGTCGAATGAGTGTTCCAGCACCGGTATCGGTGAACAGTTCCTTTTGGAGATCAGCGGGGTGAATAATTGCAACACTGGAGGTTCTTGGAAGTCCCTCTAATAAATCCTTGATCTCTTTGATCTTCAGACGTGTACCGTATCTGCACCACCATTGTGACATCAAATATTCGTACTCCTCATCCAAGTTGATCGCTGAAATCTTCTCGTTTGTGTCAGCATTGAAAAGCCCGCCCTTCTCGGAAAGGTAGACAATTTTCAATGGTTGAAGCTCACGGGCGAGTTCACCTGCAGCAACATCTGCATTGACATTCAAAACCTGACCTTCTGGCGTTTCTGCCATTGAAGTCAAGATCGGTAGGCATCCTGCATTGATAGCAGCTTCAATGGGGCCCTTATTGACTTTATTGATCCTTCCAACCAGATCGTATTTTTCCTTGTCTAGGTAGTCGGCACCGAAAACCCCAGATGTGATTGGTCTGGCACGAACTCCCATCTCCTCTAGTTTCTCTACCAGTTTCAAATTCTCTTCCAAGAATAGCTTTCTTGCAACCGCTAATGTTTTGCCATCTGTAACTCGTATACCCTCCTCAAATTGAGGCTCTACTCCTGCTTCTTCCAGCAACTTGTTCAATTGAGGACCAGCTCCATGCACAACGACGGGGAATAGCCCAACGTGGTTCAAGAATGCCAAAGCAGATGTGAGGGATTCGAGATGTTCGGTGATGATAGCTCCTCCAACCTTGATAACGGCAAATTGCTGAGAAGATACCGAGCTGAAATGGGAAAGGTACTGCTGGACCTCTCTCTTAGATCCAATGTTGCTTAGGAGTTGTACCACAGTGGAGCGAGTTGAGAAGCTGTCGGAAGCTGGTGATGCATATTCTCGTCTGGAGCTAAGAGCTACAGTGGCAGCAGCTTTTGGGAGGGTGCGAGTGGAGGAGGAGGTAGGAATCCGGAGAGTAGCAGTGCGTGCCCTTCTGGCAACAGCTCCTGCGGTGGCACGTAGAGATAGCATAGTGGAGGCGGAGTGAGTGGAGAGTGAGTTATGTACTGTTGTCCAAGTGAAAAAGGATGCTCTCCCAGCTCCTACAGAGCAACGAGTTTCTGTATTCGCACGCAGGCAGTTGTTTGAGTCTTATCTCATGGAGGGGCCGCGGGGTGAGTGTGTCGAAATGACGCAGACTAGAGAGTAAAAGAGCGGGTTAGCACAATGGATACACCTCGTTATCGCCCCACGAAGGAATCAACGCTGCATTGAGGAGTGAGAGGGGGACCAGGAGACAGTGAATAAGCTACCTCTTAAGTTCAATGGGGAAGAATGAATTGGAGAGGCGTCGACGGAAATCAAGAAGGTTTGAACCCGCTGGACTTTTTGCAGGACTGCTTGGGACTGGGCAGAAGATGGGGTTGTGAGGGAGCTCCGAATTCGCAATTGGCTGATCCCTGGCAAAAGGTCGGTGCTTCCCCACCAAAACTACAGAAAACAGAAAAACCGAAGGGAAAAAGGTTTTAAGAGGGTCGGATATATTATTAGTGGTTGACGGGGGACCTCACCAATACACACGCCCTGCCACACCAAACCTTGATGCTCATGCTCCCAGCACAGAAAATTCGGTTTTTTTTTCTTCTCAGGCCGCATCTGACCATCGCCATACATTGATTGCACTGCATCTCTAGCATAGTATGATAATTATTGGAACGAAGGCGCCATCAGCATGCAGAGAACTTTTCTTCTCCTCCTTGCTACGACATGTAGACTAGCAGACTAGTTGCGTGGGTGCTATCAAACTTCGAGATATGCTGCCGCGCTGATTCTTACATCTCCAAACCACCAGTTCCAGTCCCAGTCACATATTTGAAAGATATTAGAAGTCAGGACCATCGTTATTAGCTCCTCCGCATTCTTACATAGTACAGACCTCGCTGATCCGAGCGCTCTACGCCGCTGTCCATTATATATGGATTGTTACAGATAGCGACCTAGGGATCCACAACAACGATAGCTTAACGCCAATCGAGAAAAGAACCAACGTGAAAAATCAAAATGGTAACGCCTAACACTACTCCTCGTAAATCCAGCTTGCTTGTAGCCAGCGAGCATGCTCGTTCTGATGCAGCCCGGATTCAAAGGCCATAACGCTCCCACAACATGCGCCCTAAAAGCCATCATTCATACCCACATCTCTAGATTACCTATTTGCGGGTGGCCATAACTATATACAAGTTAGCTAAGTTGTCTTTATTGAGAAACGGGAGGTCCAATGCTCACCAGTGGGAACAATAATGACAATGAGCAAGATGATGACGCCTGCGAACAAGCACATGCGCATCTTCATGTCTATAGAGAGTTAGTCTTGCATATATAGAGGATTGAATGCCTCCACTAACCCTTCCACCACATTTGCTTGCGAACCCTGTTGGCACCACGACGGAAACCTTGGGCTGAAACTGCGAGGTTGTCGGTCTTGTCTTGAAGGGAGTCCAATCTTTCTCCACGCTGTGAAACCTTGTTGATGTTCTCGCGCATCACACCAACAGTATCATCGATTTGCTAGAGAATGGAGGTTAGTATATATATGATATTGTGTATGGCTTTTGATAAATGGTCTGCCCAGACAGAGTTCAGGGAATGGTAGCGTGGCATTTCGCAGCACAATCGGTTGAGACCGATCCTTTCGATTCGGATAATATGTAGCTATTGTCGCAGCGGGGATGTAAAGCCCTAGAACAGTATGTCCCAGAGTTGTCTGTAAACTTATCGCCTACACGTGGTGACGACGAATCGAAAGGTTGGGATCTGGAAACATCGCTCTACCATCGCACCCATGTATGTATCCCTTTTCCATCCGTCTTCTACCTATCCTCCATAATTGGGACGCTCTCATATCACTGTGCAGCTTCTGTCGGTCCAGGTTGTTGCTCGTAAGTCTGTCCGTATTGCGCGGCATGCGCGGAGTTGCGATTAGGCTCGCGGTCCTGGAGGCAGGTATCCAGGTGATAACATATGAGGCTCCAAAAGATAAAATGTACTCACTGCTTGCAGCGCTGCTGTTCTTTGATTGCCTTGCTGAGGTGCACCACCGGGGGCGCCAGCAGCACCTCCAGATGGCAGATATGGATCATAGGGCTCTTGACGACCGTCGGCCATTGTGAAGTTGTTTGGTGACTAAGGGAGTATGGGGGAGTATGGGTATATGCTGTGCAGGTTATGCGAAAGGGCTCGTAGATCTGGCAGAGGAGTTCTTGATAATGGAGATGTGCTTGTTGGTTTGTAGGTTGTTGTGAGATGGAAGATGTATGCTGGACTATGGATCTGGTGTCGCAGACGAAACAACGTAAGGTTACAGGCTTGAAGAAATCTGGGCGGGACAGTCAGCGAAAGTAGCAAGGTAGCAATATGATTGGCCACAATTTTTAGAGAGGCGGCTGGAATATAGGATTCACTTTTGGGTGCCGTACATTTGAGGTAAGTTTGATGTTAGATGTTAAAACCCGATCACTGCTCCTTATAATCCAGAGTACAGGTTTTTCAATGCTTCCATTGATATTACTGTATCTCATTACGAGTTCTCTGACGCAACACAAGTTGCCTCCTCCACATAAGCCACTTCACGTGACTTCGGCATCCATGAGGCTAACCTGTCCGATGTGGCGACGTCTAATGGCTGAGTAACCTGGACATGTACTGTAATTGCTGGCAGATCTGAGGTGGCATATTCGCATGTGTATATACACGTTCCTTTTGTCCTATATACTGTATCTAACAAGGCTCTTTCAAGTGTTGTGCCATTAGCTTGTAATGCTTCTTATCACAAGATTCAATCCAGCGATCGGGACCTTGACACGACGGCCGGTCTAATGCATGTTCTGGAGATATCTCTCCAGATAGATGACTGCGCATTAGGTTCTGCTTCTTATGAGCCCTTAAAGGTAACCACTCCTGAATACCGTGGCCCCTCTCCTTTTTCAAAGTTTATGTTGGCGCCATCTTTGACCTGATTTGCGGAGAGTCCTGTTTTCATGGCATGCTGAAGTTCTTTCACCATAGCACCAGCATCAACCTCTTATCACTTTTAAAACACCAAGAAGAACCGGTTCGGTATTTCTGGCAACGCTCAATGACCGGTTTTGTCTCAAAAGACCCAGCACCCGTATATACGAGATTATTCTGTAAGACTACTATACATGCACCTTGACCTCGTTGATATTACAGAATGCATCTTTACCTGCACACACATCTGTGGCCAATGATCTAGCAGGACATGAGCAGGAAATTTCTAGTATGAAACACAGTAAGGAGAAGCTTGGCTAGAACATTAGTCGATGCATCAAAGTACCGAACATAATATTAATGGAAATTCATTGTCCGAGAAACATTTAACGCGGTGAGCATATCATATCTGCAAACAGTAAAATTTAAATAAGCTAACCGAAGGTCCTCCACTTTGAATTAGACACCTAAACATATAGAGACTCCTGTGCCTACTTTGAATCGAGTGGTATAGGTGCTCCAAAGGGGTAGCATCTGATCGAACGTGCCCTTTTTTCATCAAGATTAACTTGTGACCACAGTGTCATCTCAAGAACGTTCCCTTCACAAGTTTCTGATGAGAAAAGCTGACAGTATGCCACCCCTTCTCCCATATCAATAGAACCTATGGAGCCATAGACCGGGTTCTTGAATCTATAGCAAGCTGTATCGTCAGGATATCGCTGCTCGCCATTCTTCTCATATACTTGAAAAAAACTGTGTCTGAACACTGCTATTCTAATATATCTATTAGCAGGTAGAGGCGAATTTGGGTTGGCCGATATACTCATGTGGTCCAGTTGGATAGTCTTGTTCCTCGAAACAGCGAATACTTCTGACAATTGGTCTATTATCTAAATATGTAATAACCGCTGTTGTTTGAGTGATTCTGGATATTGATGGTTCAGTTATCCCGTTTTTTCGGCCGCAATTGTCCGAGTGGTAAAGATAACAAACAGCTATGTCTGTTCCCAATTGAATAGAATTGAACTCGCGTGGGGATCCGTCAAGGGCAGGAGGGACATTATGACACATTCCTCGATACGGTGGGTCAAGGGCATCGATATAGCCAGCAAAACCTTTGAGCTGCCATAATATCACTCTATTATCACAGAATTAGCAGTATTTACAGTAGATCTCAAAGGCAATGGGGTAGTACACCGTGGGACTAAACAATGGCGGAGCACTAGAAACTAAAGCACTCAGCGAGAGAAAGAAAAGCGTGCTTATCTGCATGTTGATAGATTTTGAATCAAATTGAATTGGTGAAGACTGAATGCTGCAGTTTCCCAGAGGAGTAATTAGGCTTAAGTACTTGATCGGAATATTGTAAAGTACAATAAACTCAGTAACAGAAACTCATGAGATCATTATTCTTAATAAAGTTTCGTGCTTGAAAACAAGAATTTGGGACTCGTAATATTTAGCATTGTGCGCTCCTACGCTACGATCTTTGTAATTCTATATTGACTTTATAACTACGGAATCGCTTAACCCGTGAGCTATTTGTGGGATTTGATTGCATGAACCTAAATTTGATACCTCGTCATATTATATTTCTTACTTGCTTAGAAACTGTGTCATCCTTGTTCACGCCTAACACGATAGAAAAGCGCATATCTGAGAGTTCAATCTGTCGGCTGAAGCCGTTCCGGAGGGAGAAGGTGGTTCCCAAGGCTCTTTTTGTTCTCAGCTGCTAAAAGCAAAGTTCGCCATTTGATATTCCATCCATCCATTCTTGTAATAGCATTTAGGTTCCAGGATAATGTCAAAGCATGAAAGCTTTTGTAAGTTTCAGAGTACCTTATTTAACCATGTCGTCCTACCTAGTAGGCTACATTTATCGCTAATTCTAGATTATAGATTTGAGCTCCTTCGATTTCCCTTCCTGGTATCGGACGATGATACACCCAAATACAACATTTTAATCAAATAGTGGCACCTATCAAAACATGAATGAGAAGAACTATGCCAAGCTTATTGTTTTATGTTCTGATTACTATGTGTACTCTTGCGGCATGAAAGCAGAACAAAGTTGATGCAAAGATTGCCCTTTTCTTGCGAATATCGCCATATCGTTATTTTTACTTGGTCGGATTATCTTACCATGACTTTCTTTACCGTTGAAACAGCTACATCTAAAATGGTAGATGCATTTTCTGCACTAGTTGGCTTCTTAATTGAATTCACAGACTGAGTTTTCTGACCCAAGAAATCGGAATTAGAGGGTACCGTGCCTCTGGATATGGTCGAGAAATAGTACTGGGTTTAGGCTTACAATTCCTAACGTGAAGGATTTGAAAATTAGTTGTACAATTCACTACCAACAAACCAATGCCAGAAGGTATTTTAATTGTTCCTTATCAATATTTGTTAAGTCTAAGCAGCCCTAATCCTTTCTCCAAAGCTACGACAATCACTTGGTTTGGACAAGTGACTATCCGCTCCGTTTAAGGCTCGTCACAGATCAGCACGGCGAAACCGGAGGTATAACGCGGGGTTTATGTTACATTCCTACTTAATATGCACAGGTAGGGACTACAAGGGAATTTCAACGAATCAGAACCGAGCTGGGTGTCGAATGAGATGAAAACCCTTTTTTGAATTCCTTTCACGTCAATGTTGTAGGCAAGCCTTGTCACTGGAGCACCCACCTCGATGTTTTTTCATGCACCTTATCAATACATGTATTGCCATACCTGCTGCACGTAATTAGGCAAATGGCATGTGTCCACCATGGCGAATAATTGCCAAGTGACGATCAAGACGCCTCAAAATCTAAAAATATTGTTAGCAGGTGGTCCATCTAGCCTAAATTGCAATTTCCTGAATTTGAAGATTTAGGAAACTGGTCTGTGGTGAAGCTGACCTATGTTAACAATATTAAGGGAAGTGAGTATGTATTGCAAAAGAGGAATTATTGGTAACTCTACGCCGAGGAAAGTGTGTCCACAAGGGGTGGAACCTACCTATTCAGGATTGCATAGGCACGGCGTTGGCTAGGATACTTAAGAGATTGAAAATCCATCGAGTTTTTGAGTGATATACGATTATAGGCACACACAACTTCATTATGGCTACCAGCCTTCTTGGTTATGTTCTGGTTTCTGTATTCACTTTAAAATCTTGGGGTATGGCAGCTGCCATACCCTTCGATACGGTCTTGACTCAAGCTGACATCGGGAGCTTTTCTGATATAGCGTTTGCAGGAGTTGTTGATAATAGCTCTAATCCTCAAACTTCAGAATGTAGATCCTTCCCTGGCGATGATGATTGGCCAACAGATCCAACATGGTCCCAATTCAATACTTCTATAGATGGAGGACTGCTGAAACCTGTTCCACCTGCTGCCGTCTGCTATGACGGGCCATATCGCGATGCTACTAAGTGTAGTACTCTGGTAAGAAGTGCCAGCTCGACACACTTCTATCTTGATCATCCCCTTGCAGTCTTAACAGAATGGCCACAAGGCTCAACATGCGTCGCCTCCTTGAATCCAAGCGGTAACTGTACACAAGGCGGATTCCCTTCCTATGTGGTCAATGTCTCAACTATAAAACAAGTCCAAGCCGCAGTCAACTTTGCACGGAATAGAAACATCAGACTAGTCATCAAGTAAGTAAGGCAACTTCGTTCTCCTTCCGGAAGTACAGGCTAACACAACAACTAGAAATACCGGTCATGACTTTGGTGGAAGATCAACTGGAGCAGGTGCTCTTAGCATATGGACTCACAATCTTAAGAGTTTCGAGTTTCTCCCAGCATATACCATGGGACAGTACACAGGAATGGCGGTTCGATATGGTGCTGGAATTGAGTCCTGGGAGATGTTCAATCATATGGGAGTCAACAATGTCACGATTGTAGCTCCCGGTGGAAGTACTGTAGGCACAGGAGGAGGCTGGCTTAGTGGTGGTGGCCACTCGACTATCACGTCAGCTATTGGATTGGGTTCAGACCAGGTTCTCTCTTTACAAGTCGTGACAGCTGACGGAAGACTACAAACAGCCAGCCCCGAGGAGAACCAAGACCTATTCTATGCTCTTCGTGGCGGAGGTGGAGCCACTTATGGAATCATTTTGTCTGTGGTAGCCAAAGCACACCCCCAAATATCCACAATCTCGACTTCTCTTAACTTCGGTTACAGCAGTACACAAACACCACCACAAGGTACCCCGGTTAATACTACAGAGACATTCTGGAAAGGCGTTAGTCTGTATTATAGGTTCGCAAGGAAGGTTGTAGATGCTGGTGGACTCGGCTTTAGTTATATTTACCCTCTGGAGAATAACAGCTACAGGTTCACTACTTCATCCACACTGACAAATAAGACGCCACAGGAATTCGTGACTTTCATGCAACCGCTATACGATGATCTTCATGCTGTCGGTATCAATGCCGTTAATACACGCCCCGGGGCCGCGAGGCCGTACGGCACTGGTGGGAGATCAGGATCTGCTGGCCCAGGAAACTTACGATACACCTCTCGCTTATTTCCTCGCACTCACTGGGATGATGATGGACTGTGGGACAAGTCCATGAATGCTATCCGTAAAGCTGTTGAAGCGGGTTATACATTCCATGGAACACTTCACTCTCCTAATGAACGAGTTGCTGGCTGGCCTGGGACTGATAGCGCGGCAAACCCAGCTTGGCGTGCAGCTGCACTTCACGCAATGCTATTCTACAAAGAGCAAAGACTTGCTATCACTCCTCAGATGGCTGCCGAAGCCCAGACTGCCATTAATGGATACATGGACACGTGGCGAGCGTTGACGCCTGGATCTGGGGCATATATCAATGAAGCAGACCCTGCCGAGCCGAACTGGCAACAAAGCTTCTTTGGGAACCTGTATCCACGTTTGCTGAGTATCAAGCAGCAGAGAGATCCCTGGGGTCTCTTTTGGGCTCCTAATACTGTGGGTAGTGAGCCTTGGGAGGTCATTGCGGTCGATGGTTATCCTTTCTCTGAAAATGGGAAACTCTGCCGCACAGGAAACGCTAGCTAAGCAAGCTGGGTACTTCCACTTCAATTGTCCCGATATGTTTGAGTGTGAAAGGAATCAACATCATCAAATATTTTGTGGATGTATTATTGATTTGGATTTAGATTTGGATATGGATAGGTGATGTATTATGTTAGGATTTCCTGAGTAACAAAGATGTGTTGGAGGCCTAGAATATACAGGCGAGACCATTTTACTTCTTTCTTTCTTTTTTAAATCGCAGAAATGGGTTGATGTTAAGATGAGAAAAATCTACCGATGTATCAAGTCAAATGATCCGAAATATTCTTTTACAACTAGTTCATGTTATAAAGAAAAAGATGTCCAGTATATTTGTCTGATACCCCGTTGACATAACGAGTAGTGTCTGTAAACTCTATATACTGCTTGGCGTGCACACTCAGTAAGTAGTGTCGAAAGACGGCATGAGGCCATTGCATCGTCATTATCTTCCTGGTTTACCTTGTCCATGGTTGAGCATCCAGAATTTCGGGGGATACTACGAGCTTCATCCAGGCATTCATCTTTTAGCAGAGTCTGTTTAGCGGCACCAAAGACATATTTTCATCCACAATCCGTTTTGATATTCTTCATTGTAAATGGGTCAACCAAGTGCTTGCTGTACAGTTTGTAGGTGGATATATTGTGAGAGTAGTTCTTGGAGGTATTCTTTTCTGTACGATCATCATCAATGAGAGATCTCCTGTTTGTCATGCACTTTCCACTCCTGTATATAGCCGAGAAGTCATTGGTACCAGGAAGAGCCGGAGAAGATGGAAAAGAGTCTCAATATTGCACAAGCCTCGACGGTCTCCTTGAATCCTTCTATATTGCAAAACTATATTTATAGAGTCTAGACATTGCTAAGGAAGCCGTCCTGGATTTTTGTTCGTTCAGAAAATCACATCACTGCCTTTTATAGAGCATCCTTTCAAAAAACCACGAAAGAGACTAGGTGGTGCGTGAGAGTTACTGTGGAGTAAATTGATATATAGTAAGTTTAAATTGGGGACCTCTGAGATAGACTGGTTCTTGATGTGCGTATTTTGATTCACTTGAAGTAGACGGTGCCATCCATCAGACGCCGTGCAGTACGAAAAACGGTAGCATCAGTCAGATACCCTCCCTCGTCGAAGTTAGCACCCATCATGATCTTCCCGCTAGAATGACCGATTGTGATACCATCTGCATGCACACGATTCTTGCAGACATTTCTGTGCACCACCGACCCTTCGAGGTTTGCAGCAGCCGCCGCGGCCATTGCAACTGTAATAGGCACAGCTCGATGTGGCTGGCCAACTGATAAAGCTCTCAGAACAACATCCACCGTGTTGCCATCGATATTCTCGCCAGACAAAAGCAGATGGCTTTTAGATTTTGACACCATGGCGATCTTGGGTATCGAACTTGGCGTAGAAGCCTCGTCCATACTAATACCCATAGCTACTGACGCTTTGCATCGTATGGACTCTAGTTTTGAGTGTAGCGTTGGATGCGCATCGATGGCGTCTGGAAGGATAGTACCATCAACATCAAGACTTTCTGCATCGATGAAGACACAAGGATTACCAGCATCTATGCAGGATGTGGTTACTCCATCTATCACGTCCGTTACATTTCCCGTAGGCAAGAGCTTTCCGGTTTTAGAACCACTACGACTTTGTCAATAATAAGAAATGGAACCTTGATGCTGAGCAACTGACGCAGGGTCCAGGAAGGCAAGTTCAATTCTCGCAGCGGTTCCGGCCACTCCATCGATTGTAAAGGAGCCATGCGCTTCCGCCTCACCGTCAACGACAGGAAATGTAGAATGGATCAGCTTTCCAGTGTTGGTATTATGGATGCGTACTGTAGCCATCATCCCCGCTTCCGCAACTGCCACCATGCCCGTATCGACCGCAAAGGGCCCAATCGCACTTGTCATATTCCCACAATTGCTCGAGTAATCCACGTCTGTGTTCCGCACCCCAATTGCTGCAAAGGTGTAGTCCACATCGGCGGCGGGATGTGTCGACGGCCCCACGATGCAGATTTTTGACAGGCTGGATATTCCCCCTCCCAGCCCGTCGAGCTGCCGCCCGTTGTGATCGGGCGAGCCAAGTGCCCCGAGAAAGATGTCTTCCCATTGTTTGGGGTCCGAGGGAAGATCTTTCCGGTGAAATATTATTGCTCTCGAGGTCCCGCCTCGGTAGTAGGATGCTGGGAGCCGATTTTGTTTCCTGCCTGCTGTGGATGCGCTCCTATGCCCGTTGCTGGATGGATTGACCAGGCGAATGCATGGAGAGCATCCCGGCACTCTAATTCCCCGATTTGGGAAAATTTTGTACATGTGGAAGGATTGGGATGGGATATGCGAGGTTGGGGGATGGTTGGAGGAGGGAGGGAACGGAAGAACAATTTACCGTGGAGTTGCGCTGTTCCCTTGATGGATATTGGAAAACAAAGCAAATTATTCTTCATACCTTATCTTACAGTGTCTAGTTTCGACATTCTTAATATTAGCCATGCGTGTCATTGTAGTTGTGACGATGCTTGGGTTTTGGGATTAACTACATGAGGCATCTCAACCTGCTAAGACAATTTCCCAAATAGTCGTATAAATACAGTGGGCTTTCATGGGTAGTGGAATGTCCATAAAAAAGCATCGAAGTAGGATTTAGAATCCGGGTCAACAGATAATCATTAGTACTGAATTGACTAGAACTTGTTTTCGAGGCGGGGGTTTGATGTGGTTTTCAAAGGTTATGTCAGCGCACGTTAGCTAATTCTTCGTTGTTTTTGTACAGTACTTCTCGTCTAGAAACCAGGTTTGAAAAGTGAGATGGAATCATGTCCGGCATCGTATGAGGGTGAGGTATTCATTTTATCGAGTATTGGCAAAACAAAGAGTAAAACAACGAGCAATTAGTCAAGTAAGCCCCAGGAAATGAATTACACTTTATTTATATTCTAATCTTCTTGTCACCCGTTTTCCACCAGACAGGCCAAGTATCCATCCATAACTTCTATAGTACATACGGTACAAGCGTTAACCAACCCACACATACATCTTGAAACATCCGGTGACTGGCATGGTGAAACTAATAAAGAGCATAAATAGGCAATCTGGCTGTACTGTGTAGCGCCGACAATGAGCCAAAATAGTAGGTTATATTTCAAAAGGCACATGTTCAATAGTCACGTCAAGGTATGTGAACTTAAATCCAACAACGTCAGGTTATTATCAACCTTTTCTTTCCAGAAGCAATCACCGACCCTTAGCCATGGACTTTTGCAATGATGGTTGCGAACCTAACTGGGAGCCGTGGAAATTCAACTTGGACTATCGTGATTTCAATGATATTAGGATTGAGTTCAACACCGTCCCGAGTGCTATCCAGGAATATGGCTCCTTTTGCGAAGATTTCGAAGGAATAGCTAGCTACAGTCCTTTAAAAAGTATATTTTGCTAATCATGGCTCCCATCTTATCAGAGCCATTATTTCTAGCAATGCCTCTCAAGGCCAAAATGCATCCAAGCAGAGAGGCAAAGTATTCAAAACCCTCTCATTGATCTAAAGAACAAGCCTTACCTGACTCTACCCTTGAACAGAATCTTGGTAGGTAGGATAATAGGCGGCGAAGGGTCTGGTATCAGCCATGGGGATGAATGGTCTGGCTGATATACAGGGCAGTTGTATGTTAGATTGCGGAGATGAGCACCAGGAGTGATCATGACCGAGTAGTGAGGTCCTACAGGTTAAAATTTCTGACTTGGAATCTATCAGAGAACTTCAGTGGGATGAGCACTTCGACATACATGTTGTTCGGCCCTAACATGCAACACCTGACAATCCAGCAACCCTGAAGCATTCATGTCAGGCCCCCCTCGGTTTGTTTAGGTAACGTAAGAGTTAGTGAATAGTTTAGAGGGGGATAATGCCGCAACGATATCCGTTATTTCTGTATCACAGTCACATGATATCGGAATGGAAGGCATAATAGAGCAGTCTGTGGGTGAGGGTCACTAGACTTTAGCCGCCGCCCAAGAAAAGCTGGTCAGAATACCACCTCTTGATCATTGTCCCAGTATGAAATCTCGAAATGAGATGCTCTTGACATGCATCTTGGAGGCGTAAGTATCAGCAGCGTCACTCGCCCGACGTCCTTCGCAATGCCGGGAGCTTTTTGTCATGGCATTTGACCAGTAAGTAAAGAACCATATCTAGTTAGCTATTAAATGCCAAAAAAAAATCAAAGGGGCACCCTATGTCAGGACCCATTCGTCCCTTCACACATCGTCCTATCAGTATTTAGCTAGACACCAGGCGGAGGTGGAAGAATGAAGACACCTTCACACCATCAGAGATTCACAGACGTGACTCTCGATACTATAGAACGTGAATTGGGGACGTATTAACACGAGTCCATCTTGTGCAAGCCGTTATCAACTGTTTGTTTGTCGAGAAAGGCCTTTCAGTAATTCCTTTATCACACAAAGTGTTTTCGCTTAATACGTGATTTAAGGGGATCATAAGTCTAGAAACGTTATATGTGACAACATTATCTAAACAATAGACAGTAAAGCTATGGATGCAGCCAGCCTCAAATCCGCCACACATGTAGTGGAGTTTACAGGAAACAGTCCCCAGATATGAAATCAAAGGACCATGAGAAGATCGTTGCAGTAGGTGGTATAGTGAACTCAGTGTCTGCGTTTAAGGAGCCATGGATGGGAGAGCCTCAACGGTTTAGCGAGACTGTAGGTTGGAAAAACAGAGCTTTGTTTTTTACCCTAAAAAATGTCGGTATATTGAAGAAGCTGTCATGTCAAAGCAACAGTATGACTTCATAGGTTGTGTGAGAACACCAGTACGTATGAGAAAGTGCAACACATATACTTGCTGCATAAGCGGATGACTCGAGCCACAAGTATTTTTAATATAAGAATACTTAAACTTAGCTGGTTCAAATTACTGATAACTTGCAGTACTTCGATCAAGTATAACGACACTCTGCCTTTCAGTGAATGGATATGGAAACAGTGCGGAGGTTATCAAAAGAGAAAGATGGTGGTCTTTGGAAAATATACATCCCGAACTATTGCTTTCTTTGCCGTGTGAGAAATTTTCTAGGCCCTCGTGTCTGTCTATAGGAATTTTAATTATCAGAGTGTGAAGGGATTAGAAAGGTATCACTTTCTGGTCTTCCCTTCATGAGAAACTAACTGTATGAGATAATCAAACCCAGGGTTAGTGCAACGGTTACTACGAAAAAAGCAAGCAAGTAATAATTTAGTGAAGCTGCCCATGTCTTGAAGCTTCGAGATGAGTGATCGTTCCGAGTCTTTCGGACATATCTTACACTTCGAGACAATAGATACGTTCAAGCGAGAGATATCTAAGAGTGCCTGGTCCCCTGATCATCGATTGAAGAATTTATGATAGCACAATCTAAGGCACTTGCCTATTTCACCGCTTGCTCTTATCATGATCGACATTAAGCTTCAAAGAGGCTGTGCTGTGTTTTGAGAAGTACAAAACCAACACGAGAAGCAGTCTGCTGGCACTCGCTCTTCCAATCCTGCTATCGCCACTATCAAATTCGAGGTGCATTTCCTGTACGCTGACTGTTCAGGATATGAAGCAAGTGAAGGTGTATAGCAGAAAATTCTATGCATGGAATCTCGTTTACCGACAGCAAAGATTGTAGATCATAGGAATTTAAGAGCCGTGCATGGACTTTGCATCCATGTTCAATGCATCAACTCACCGTCTCGAGATTTCTACTGGAGGACTTCCTCCATGACAGTTTTTTTGTTTTTCCAACCGCCAACTCATACATCAAAAAGAAGTCGGCTAGAGAAGTGTTCTAAGTTGATGAAGTCATTGGGTGGTGACTATTGAGAAACCGTTGGGCCAGCCAGGTGGCGGACACATACGCTCGTATTGCTATGAATAACTCGCTCCGAACTATTGGATGAGAAGTGCGCTGGGCAAGTTTAAAGCTCCGAGATCTTGTTTACAAGCGAAGCTTAACGTGACTGCAGACTGCAGACCTGCAGACCGTATATTATTCTCTGATATCGATACGATACAGAAGTGGGTTGTTGGGCTTGGGCAACAGAGGTCAGTAGTCCAGACTGCCATCTCAAGTCCGTACATATTTCCACCTCTTCTGAGGTAGAAAAACTAGGCATACAGGCTCATGGTAGGATGCAAGCCGGGAAGGATGCAAGCCGGGAATTCCGGGTGGATAAGATATCCCGACGAAGAGCCGTCTTTGCTCGGAGTTCTAACGCGAAGCTATTGCTCTTCAAATTTCCGTGCCGAAACCTGCACAACTTGGACCATGCGGTTTCCAACTAGATGCCATGGAGGCCTCTTACTTTGCTTGGTATATTCGTTTAGTTTGTGCCAAAGACCTTCAGCTGGTAGCCAAGGGAGGAAAGTGTCGCTTGGTGGAGAGCGAGAGGTTTCTGGCATGAATTGACCCGTCCGTGTTTTCTTGGACACTAGGGCATTGGGATACGATCAGGAGCCAGCCAGCTTCACTGGATCCGATGGAAAAGTTACCTGTCATGTTGTCAAACCCAATTTGAGTTCAGAGCGATCTGTGCTGTCAACAACGTGTGTATGCAGGGGTGGTTGCATTCAACGTGAATTCTCTGATGGCAGAATGGAATCCGATAGCTTCAGATATGGATATTGGATTCGAACCGGGCAGGAAGACTGGGAAGACTCTTTTTTGCGGATACTTCCTGTAAGGTATCATCATCATTCCATTCATCAACAGTGAGATTTGCCTTTCCTGGTCAGCGCAGGAGGAGGCGATTAACCTTACCGTGCTCGTGCTCGTGCTCGTCCGTGTCCTCACCCTGTACCTGTACCTACCACCTGCTTCCACCTGCTGGTAACCTGCTACTACTTGATCATCCTCGATGCCACAGCAGCGTTGGCTCCACTGCTCCATATGCATCCCCTTGCTCGGTAGGTAATACTAGTAATGGAACAGCGCTAGAACCAAGGGGACAGCGGGAGATCAGGGGTAGCTAGCAACAACAACGGCGGGGCGTACTAGTCTGTTGTGAGATAGTCTAGGCCAAGTAAGTCCTGACTTGGTAGTTGGTTAGTTTCGTGTTGGTTAGTTAGTACCGTAGTCCCAGTGGTGGTGGTGGGTAGTGGTAATGGTGAAGTGGCTAGTAAGAAGTACAGTACTCAGTACCGTAGCACGATATGGTTCTCGCCTTGCGTGCAAAACTATTGCGCGCTTCGCTTCATGTAACTCCGCTAGCAGGGGGATGGAAATAAGAGAGTTTGGACAATAGTACATGTGCGGGATAATAGCTGCTGTGGCTCTGGTACGTACTACGGAATATTAAATTGTATGGACTGGACTTTTCCCATAGATGCTTACAGAAATTAAAATAAATCCAATCCAATCCAATCCAATTCAATCCATACTAACTTGTCCCTTTTTGGCATCCTTATCATGAATAGCAAGGGACGACCTGAGCATGCACGTATCCAAACCTCCCCAATTACGGTATATATACATATACACATATATACATATATACATATATCTACGGGTCACGGGCAGTTTACAGAGATTTCAGCGCCTCCACCCAACACAGACAGAACGCTGGAACACACAAAATCAAGGTCACGAAAGGTTACTGGCAACAGACTACTCGTGTGCAGCCCTTATTGCAGTCTTTTATCGTACGTGTTGAGGTCATCGGTCATCAGGATTGCCTGTGGTGGTGGTGGTGTTGCTCCACCGAGAAAGAAAAAAAAGAACAAAGCAAAGCAAAGCAGAGCAAAGAAGAGCAAAGCAAAGCACAAACCACCACATCGTCGTCATCCGCACCAAAGCTGGGTAACTCCTGGACTGGACTGGGTAGCTGGGACTCGGTCTTGGG